>SDBT01000060.1_pt1 | contig 130955 bp, 83 predicted proteins | sample 2277101 | NCBI WGS metagenome assembly SDBT01 (sample SAMN10404973, study PRJNA504765) | marine sediment metagenome | isolation source: marine sediment core GS10_PC15, 103 cmbsf | place: Arctic Ocean: Southern Knipovich Ridge | collected 2010
TGCTTCAGAATACGCTCTCCAGTCATAGAAATGCCAGCGCGCTTAGCCAACATCTCCAGAACAGAGAAGGGGGCCAGGGCCAGCAGCGCCAGCATGCATATGAAAACAAGAGACTCAATGCGCTCCTGGGGTCTGTCAAGAGTTTTGTGCAGAAACATAGGACGCACCTGTATGGGACCTTTGATAGAATAGATAGTTATAGAGAGCTATGGGTCTATTATTATTATATTATTATTAGCTACTACCTACCTACTACTACTTGCTCTCCCAAATCATTCGCGCCGTCCCAGTATGCTGCCGCATCCTTGGTCACGTATGAGCCAGATTTCTTGTATCCCAGATCCAGAAGCCTGATAAGCTGTCCTGTGGTGCTGTAGATTCTGATAGTCACATCTGAGTCCTCAGCTAACTGGTATGGTATCCATGTCTCCGGGTTGAATGGGTTAGGGTAATTCTGTTTGAGAGCAAAGCTGTATGTCATATCTGATGCTCCCTTGACGTTGCCCCACGAGATCACCAGCTTTTCTCCTGGTTCCACCGCAATCCTGCTGCCTGGTCTGAACTTCTGGATGCGGTGGTTACCAGTATCAGCGACATACACGTTTCCTGAGCCATCTACTGCTACTCCTCTGGGTTCCCTCAAACCTAGTACCTCTTTTGGCAATGAAAGCACGAACTCATATTCCTGTCCTTCCGAAGTTGATGGATACAACAAACAAGCTAAAGCTATCACCGCAAGAATCAGATATATCCCCATGTTTCTCATCTTTATTACCCCTTTCTCAAACCTCGAGCCGTTTTGAGCAACCGCTTTACCATAGTATCGAGACAATTTTGAGGAAATCGCCAATTTTCCAGCTATGTCAGATATGTGCTGTGCAGTATGTTTTCCAGATCCTTGTGATCAGGTGTGCCGCTGAAGGCCACAGTCCCTGTTTTAAAGGCATAGACGCGCTGGGCGACTTTGATCGCCTTATGGGCGTTCTGTTCCACCAGCACTATGGTCGCTCCATTGCTGTTGAGTTGAGTGATAACCCGGAATATCATATCCACCAGATTCGGAGCGAGTCCCATAGATGGTTCATCCAGAAGCATAACCTTCCCGCGCATTATCAGCCCGCGGCCCAGGGCAAGCATTTGCTGTTCGCCGCCGCTCAACGTACCGGACAACTGCTTCCGCCGTTCAGCCAGACGCGGGAATAACTGGAATACTCTTTCCAGATCCGCGTTCAGATCACCTTTTTCCCTCCGCGCGGACGTAGCAAGTTCCAGATTCTCCATAACAGTCAGGTTGTGGAATATCCCTCTTCCTTCCGGGACGTGGGCTATTCCCATGCAGGCGATCCGATGGGGCGGCAGTCCGGTGATCTCCTGCCCCTCCAGAAGGATGCTGCCGATTTCCGGCTTCAGCAGACCGGATATAGTCCGTAGCAGCGTGGATTTTCCAGCGCCGTTAGCGCCGATGATGCTGACGATCTCGCCTTCTGCAACTTCCAGGCTAACGTCTGTCAGGGCACGGATTCCCCCGTAGCATACAGATATATTCTTCACTTCCAGGATCATTCTTCCCCTCCCAGATATGCCTCAATGACCCGTTGATTCTTCTGAATTTCCTCCGGCGCGCCTTCCGCTATAGTTTCGCCAAAGTCCATGACTCTTATCCGTTCGCACACGCCCATAACCACGCGCATCTGATGTTCGATGAGAAATATCGTCACGCTGAATCGATCACGCAGATCGTGTATAGTATGCAGCAGTTGATCAGCTTCGGCGGGGTTCATGCCTGCGGCTGGTTCATCCAGGAGGATCAGGCTTGGCTCTGTTGCCAGCGCGCGGGCGATCTCCAGCTTACGCTGCTGCCCATAAGGGAGTGAGCCTGCCTTCTTCTCCGCGTGTTCGTGCAACTCGAATATCTTGAGCAGCTCATACGCTGCCTCTTCCATCTCGGCCTCTTGCTTCCAGAAATCTCTATTGGCGAGGAAAGCTGAAAATATGCTGTATTTTTTATGATAATGATAGGCTACTTTGATGTTCTCTACCACCGTCATTTCCGAGAACAATCTTATATTCTGGAAGGTTCGGGCGATACCCATTTCTGTTATGACGTATGGTTTCTTATCGTGAATCGGCTTACCTTTGAAGAATATCTCCCCGCTGGTCGGTTTGTGTATACCGGTTATGAGGTTAAATACTGTGGTCTTTCCTGCGCCATTAGGCCCGATCAGTCCCACGATCTCGCCGCTATGAAGGGATAAATTGAAGTCTGAAGCAGCCTTCAAACCGGCGAAGTAATGATCCATGTGGATTATTTCAAGCAGTGGTTTCATCTCAGTCAACTCAGACGGTAATCCATTTGATCCATATTGAAGCCTCACCATATTATATATTTAATCAGCATGGAAATCAACCTTTTACATCGCGCTTGAAATATGGTAACATATATCTGCCGGCTTTCCGAGGCTGCGAAGAGCAATAGTAATTAAAAACAGTAATTCGGAATAGAACGCTGATAGCGCGGATTAGGCGGATTTCCGCGGATTTTTTTTCATCATTTAATCTGCTACAAAATGCTCAAGAATGATTTCGGAATAGAACGCTGATAGCGCGGATTTGGCGGATCTTCGCGGATTTCTCTTTTTATCTGCCTTAATCCGCGACAATCAGCCTAATCCGCGTCATCCGCGTTCTATATCAATACAGAGGATTCACATTATGCACTATGGAAGCGTCAAAGGAGTTGACAAACCCGTCTCCCGGCTTGTGCTGGGGACTATGATTATAAACACGAATCAGCTTGACAGGAGTTTCGAGTTGATGGACGCGGTGACAGAACTGAATTGCACGACGTTCGACACGGCTCACGGATACGGGGGCGGAGAGAGTGAAAAGGCCATTGGTTTGTGGCTCAGCGAGCGCGGAAATCGCGAGAAAATGGTCATTCTCAGTAAGGGAGCGCATCCCAGCGGCGGGCGCAAACGAGTAACGCCGGCTGACATTACATCTGACCTGAATGACTCACTCGGTCGTCTACAGACTGATTACATTGACATATATCTCCTCCATCGCGATGACCCCGATGTGCCAGTCGGCCCAATTGTGGAGTGTCTCAACGAGCATCTGGCAGCGGGACGCATTCACTCTATGGGCGGCTCCAACTGGACGTATCAGCGCATTCAGGAGGCGAATGATTACGCAGACGCGCATGGACTGGTTCCTTTCACTGCCAGCAGCCCGAATTTTGGCCTCGCGGAGCAGGTTGAGAACCCCTGGGGACCCGGATGCGTCAGCCTCAGTGGACCAAAAGAAATTGAGGCGAGGAAGTGGTACGAAGAAAATCAACTGCCGGTGTTCGCGTATTCCAGTCTGGGGCGCGGGTTCTTCTCCGGCCGCATCACCCGCGAGAATTTTGAGGCTCAGAAGGATTCTATTGACGGCGCATGCCTCCGGGCATACTGCCATGAAGTGAATTTCAAACGTCTGGATCGCGTGCAAATTCTGGCAGAGGAAAAGGGTATGACTGTACCGCAGATCGCGACGGCGTACATAATAAACCAGCCGCTCAACGTATTCGCGCTGGTGGGCGTTGCCAACGGTGACGAGTTCAAAGCAAACGCGAAAGCGTGTGAATTGAAGCTCTCCGCTGAGGAAGTCGACTGGCTGGATTTAAGAAGCGATACACGGTGAAAGGAAGGAAATGCGCGAGGAAATTATCAACCTGTTGGACAAGCTGCTGATCACTCATTCCCCCAGTGGCTGCGAACAGGAAATGGACGAAATCGTGAAGGAGCATCTAGCTCAGTACACTGATGAAGTTCATCACGATCCGCATGGCAACATATACATCAACTTCGCCGGAAAAGATGGCGGGCCGCTAACGCTGATCAGTGCCCACAAGGACGAGCTTGCGCTCATAGTGCGAAAGATAGACGAGGACGGCAAAATGTGGCTGGAGCCATTGAGCGGGTCACATCCTTACAAGTATGGAGAGGGACCCTTCGACCTGATCACGGCGAACGGCGTGATCGAGGGCATATTGTGCATCGGGTCGTCTCATACATCGAGTCTGTCATCACGGATTTACAAGGCTAAGACCAGTTCGCTGACGTGGGAGATGGTCTATCTCGATTGCAAGCTGAACCGTGAGCAACTCAAGGAGCGGGGCGCGATGGTGGGCGACCGGGCAGTAATCGGGCGCAGGCGTAAACAGCCCATGTATCTGCATGAGAAATACGTCTGTGGCTATGCGCTGGACGATAAAGCAGCGGTAGCGATTTTGCTGATCTTAGCGCATCGGTTTAAAGAGACGCCGCCGCTTCATGACGTATGTCTTGCCATCACCGCTTGCGAAGAAAGTGGAGCCTCTGGCGCTGCATACCTCAGCAGACGACTGGATCCGCATGATTCTATCGCCGTGGAGATCATTCCCGTAGCGGAAGAATATTCCATAGAGATGAGCGAGCAGCCGGTGGTATTATTCAAGGATGGTTATTACCATTACAACATCGAACTCAGCCGCGAGCTAATTGCCGCCGGTGAGCGTTCCGGCATTCAGTGCCAGTCAGCAGTAATCCGCGGCTTCGGCAGCGATGCCAGCGTTTCCGCAAAAGCGGGGCTGGGCGGTCGTGTTGCCTGTATAGGCTTCCCGACAGAGAACACGCATGGATACGAGATCGCGCCGCTTGCCGCTCTGGAGAACTGCATTGGCCTATTATTCGAGCATTTTACACAGGCATGATCAACTCGACCGTAGGGGCGAATCTTGTCCACCTTATCTGATGAACATTGAAAATTTAATCGGGTAATAAAGGTTCGTACTAAAGAAGGCACCCCAATCGCTGTCATTCTGAGCGAAGCGAAGAATCTCTCATACGAAGTAACGCCCGTGGGAGAGATTCTTCGCTTCGCTCAGAATGACAAAAATGTTACCCGATTAATTATTCCAACTCCATAAGATAAAGAGAGGAGCACAAAATGAGCGATAAATTTCGTGAGGAACTGCTGGAGGCCATGCGAGAGATACGCACTATCGACTGTCACTCGCACACCTGTTTGAAGAGTGATTACTACAAATCCGGGCAGCGGAACCTGTTTAACCTGATGAGCTACTACGAGCGCGAGATTCAGTCAGCGACGGGGAAAGGCTCCGGGCAGCTTTATGAAGGAGCGAATTCGGATGCAGAACGATGGGAGCGCCTCAAACCGGTGATCGAGCGCACGCGCAATGTTTCATACTGGCGTCATAACATCGTCATGTACCGCGAGATTTTCGATCTGGCGGACGAGGATGTCACGGACTCCAACTGGGAAGAACTGAACGAGACTATCAAGCGCAAGACGGTCGATCCCGATTGGTATCATCATGTGACTGATGACGTCTGCAACGTGGCTACGCAGATACGCAATATCCCGTGGTTTCAGGACTGGGAGCCGGAATATTTTACGGCGGTGCTGCGGATGGAATCCGCTCTGCAAATGCACAACAAAAATACAAGAGAGTCTCTGGAGAAGCATCTGGATCGGTCGTTCGACAGCCTGAAATCGGTCAAGCAGGGATTGGCTGATCTGACGCAGGAATACCAGAGTCGCGGATCGGTAGGTATCAAGCTGGCTCACGCTTACGGAAGAACTCTGGCGTCGGACAACGTGCCTGAGGACGTCGCGGCTAGTATATTCGCCAAAGCTCTGGGCGGCGGCTCGCTGTCAGGCGGCGAGGTAAAACAGCTTCAGGATCATATCATCTTCTTCCTCGCCGGGATAGCGGGTGAAATGGATCTGGTGTTCCAGATACACACTGGAGTACAGACCACCTGGGGCAATATACCCGGTTCTGACCCGCTTCTCCTGATCCCGCTGATCCACGCTAACAAATCCACACGGTTTGACTTATTCCATGCCGGGTATCCCTACAGTCGCGAGATAGGTATGCTGGGAAAGCACACTTCCAACGTCTGGCTGAATATGTGCTGGATGTACGTGATCACAATGGAGGGAAGCCGTCAGAGCCTCAGTGAGTGGATCGATCTGGTGCCCGGCGACCGACTGCTGGGATTCGGCTCTGACGTGGGCTGGCCTGAGTTTATATACGGGCATCTGGTCATGGCTCGATCTTGCATAGCGGATATACTAGCCAAGAAAGTTAAGCGAGATTTTCTCAGCAAAGCGGCCGCGCTGGATCTGCTGCAAAAGATGCTGCGGGACAACGCCATCGGGTTATACAAGTTGCCTGATGATATATAGAGCAAACTCCATGCTCAAAGCGTAACTTCCCGGAGGATGGAAAGGATAACCCAATGATAAAGATAGAACGTGCTATTCTTGGTGTTTACGACAAAACTGGCATAGTTGAATTCGCAGAAGCCCTCCGCGGATTTGGCGTGGAAATAATGTCTACCGGCGGGACAGCCAGAACGCTTGAGGAGGGCGGCGTTCCAGTGCGGCGAGTTTCGGACTATACCGGTTTTCCAGAGATGATGGATGGGAGAGTGAAAACGCTCCATCCCAAAATACACGGCGGCTTGCTGGCTATGCGCGATAACGAAACACACATGAAAGAGGCAGAGAAAAATGGTGTGGAGATGATCGATATGGTAGTGGGAAGCCTCTACCCGTTTGAGGCCACCATAGCGAAGCCTGATGTCACGCTGGCAGAAGCCATTGAAAATATCGACATCGGCGGCCCCACTATGATGAGAGCCGCTGCGAAAAACTACAAATATGTGGCTGTGGTGACCGACATTAGCCAATATAAGGATATAGTAGCCGAGATGGAAAAGAACGATGGATGCCTTTCGCTGGAAACCAGATTCAAGCTGGCGAAGGCGGTATTTAAGCTTACATCGCATTATGATACTATGATCTCTGACTATCTGGAGAAGCAAGTAAATAGTGACGAGTGATGAGTGACGGGTGATGGATACGAACTACCCGTCAGTGATTGAGGGGGCTTAGTGATGAGAGTATTGATGATAGGGGGTGGCGGAAGGGAGCATACACTGGTCTGGAAAATCGCTCAGAGTCCGCTTGTTGAGCAAATCTACTGCATCCCCGGCAACGCGGGGATCAGCGTGATGGCTGACTGCACGAAGATGGACGTAGAGGGCGCGTTTGAACCCTTCGCGCAGTTTGCTGTGGATAAAAAGATAGATCTGACAGTCATTGGGCCTGAAGATCCGCTGGCAAATGGGATCGTGGATTACTTCGACAGTCTAGGATTGAAAGCTTTCGGGCCATCTAAAGCGGCGGCGGAGATCGAAGGCAGCAAAGTATTTTCCAAAGAGCTGCTGGTGAAGTATGGTATCCCCACAGGTAAAGCCCGGACATTCGACGATCCAGAGAAAGCTAGATCATATATACAGGAAGTCGGCGCGCCTATAGTTGTGAAGGCTGATGGATTAGCCAAAGGGAAGGGCGTTATTCCATGCCGCGACGTGCAGAAAGCTCTGGACGCAGTCAATACTATCATGGTGGAGAAAGCGTTCGGCGACGCCGGGGACAGAGTGCTGGTGGAGGAATTTCTGGAAGGCGAGGAGGCATCATTTATAGCTTTCACCGACGGCAAGACGATCCTGCCAATGGCGTCCTCTCAGGATCATAAGCCCATATATGATGGCGATAAAGGGCCAAATACCGGCGGAATGGGAGCTTATTCCCCTGCGCCGGTGGTCACAGACGAAGTCCACGATCTAATAATGGAAACTATAATGAAGCCAGCCGTAAAAGGCATGGCGGCGGAAGGTCGTCTATACAAAGGTGTTTTATACGCGGGCTTGATGATTTCCGATGGCAAGCCGAAGGTCATAGAATTCAACGCGCGCTTTGGCGATCCTGAAACGCAGGCTGTGATACCCAGACTGAAAAGCGATATTGTGCCAATAATGCAGGCGTGCGTCGACGGTACGCTGGATAAGGTGCAGACGGATTGGACTGACGAGGCTGCTGTGTGCGTGGCTATGGCTTCTGGCGGCTATCCTGTAAAGTATGAGAAAGGCAAAATAATAAAAGGGCTGGAAGCTGCTGGAGCAATGGAAAATGTCATGGTGTTCCACGCCGGTACTGCAAAAGAGGGCGACGATATAGTCACCAATGGCGGAAGAGTTCTGGGCGTGACAGCTCTGGGTAGTGACATCAGGAGCGCCATAGACACTGCTTACGAGGCTGTGGAGAAAATATCCTTCGAGAAAGCCTACTTCCGCAAGGATATTGGGCATAGAGCCTTGGAGCAAAGATGATGCTTAGATGATTAGCTTTTGGGATTGGCAACCGTTTTCTTGATCACCCCCATCCTAACCTTCCCCCGTCAAGGGGGAAGGGATTTCGCGCTTGACCAGAAGCATTCGCTTTCCAATTAGAAGTTAGCAATCGGGAGAACCATAGGTTCCTTCCCCCTTGACGGGAGAAGGTTAGGATGGGGGTGATCTGATTGTTTGTTTAGCAGAAAGGGTGGAATATGAAACCTGTTGTGGGAATTGTGGTAGGAAGTGACTCGGATCTGCCGCTGGTTAGCGAAACCACCGGAGTTCTGGAAAAATTGGATATACCCTTTGAGATCACCATAGGCTCGGCGCATAGAACACCCGACCGTGTGCATGAATACGCTTCTACAGCAAGCGACCGGGGCATTCAGGTGATAATCTCCGTCGCTGGTCTGGCGGCTCATTTGCCGGGAGTGATAGCTTCTAAGACGCTGCTGCCGGTGATAGGTGTTCCTGTGGATGGCGGCCCGTTGAACGGCGTGGACGCCCTATATTCCATCGTGCAGATGCCCGGTGGGATTCCGGTGGCTTCTATGGCGATTGGGAAAGCAGGCGCGCGCAACGCGGGAGTATTCGCTGCTCAGATACTGGCTCTGACAGATACTCAGATCGCTGGACGGCTTGCAGATTACCGCCGTGAAATGGCGGAGGTCATCGAGAGCAAAGCGAATAAACTGTCTGAGGTAGGGATTGAAAAATATATCGAAGACCGAAAATGAAAACAATAACTCTGAAAGTTGATCCCGCAGAGCCGAAGTCATCGGAAATAGAAAAGGCAGTTGATCTGCTTAAAGCGGGCGAACTCGTTGCTTTTCCGACAGATACGGTTTACGGTATCGGCGCTGACGTTTTCAACGAGGAAGCTGTGGGGAAGATATTCGCCGCTAAAAAACGAGATCTCCATAAGCCGCTTCAGATACTAATTGCTCAAAGGGGCGATCTGCAGAAGATAGCAAAAGACCAGTCAGAGATCCTGGAGCGGCTGGCGTCGGAGTTCTGGCCTGGGCCGCTGACTCTGGTGATGCTGGCGCGGGAGGATTTTCCGCGCCAGGTAAGCTGTGGCAGAGACACTATCGGCGTGAGGATGCCGGCGAATACTGTTGCGTTGAGGCTGATCGAGGCCTTCGGTGCGCCTATCGCGGCCACCAGCGCCAACATTTCTGGGTTACCCGATGCAGTGAATGCTGCGGAGGTTATGGAATATCTCGGTGGCAAGGTGCATCTCATCCTTGATGGCGGTTCTACGCCGGGAAGCGTTCCCTCCACTGTGCTGGATATATCCGTCCATCCGCCGGTTATCCTTCGGCAAGGGGTGTTGACCGCGGAGGATTTAGGCAAGATATTAGGATAATTGTGAACCATGCCGAAAATTACGGAGAAAATTATGAAACGGATAATCCATCTGCTGTGTCAATATATGTTCTTGCTGGTGATTTTTCTGGGAAATGCGAACGCGGAGATAGATAAACTGCCCGCCTTTCCCGGCGCTGAAGGTTTTGGGGCGTTTACGCCCGGCGGACGCGGTGGGAAGGTGTTTCTCGTGACCAATCTCAACGACTCAGGGCCGGGAAGTCTGCGCGACGCCATAAAAGCAGAAGGGCCGCGCATTGTGGTTTTCCGCGTGTCCGGCATTATTGAGCTTCAGTCCAAATTGTCCATCAGGAATCCATATATCACCATCGCTGGGCAGTCAGCCCCCGGTGATGGAATCTGCATCAAGAACTATCCAGTCGGCATCGTGACTCACGATGTAATCGTGCGCCATCTGCGAATCCGTCCGGGCGACGTAATGGGAAAGGAAATGGACTGCATGTGGCTCGCTGATGCGCAGAACGTAATCGTAGATCACTGCTCCACCAGTTGGGGATCGGATGAGACTCTCTCAGTCACGCGGGATTCTAAAGACGTAACTGTGCAGTGGTGTATGATCTCAGAAAGCCTCAACGAATCCGTCCATCATAAGGGCGCGCACGGGTATGGCTCACTGATCTCTGGTTACGATGGCGGCATCACCTTTCATCACAACGTATACGCCCACCATAACAGCCGCAATCCGCGACCCGGCGGCTATCCCGATGAGCCGGGAATTATACTGGATTTCAGCAATAATCTGATCTATGATTGGGGCAGTACCGCCGGATACAATGGTGGAAATCGAATTCGGATAAATTATGTAGGCAACTATCTGAAGCCCGGGCCATCAACGCGGGAGTCAAAGCGTGAGTTTGCATTCAACGTGGGTGGTTTGCTGACCAGATTATTCGTGACTGACAACTACCTGGTGGACTTTCCTGAGGGAAATAAAGATAACTGGCTGATGATAAGACCACCACGAGACACCACCAGGGATGCACTAAATGAGATCAAGGCATCAAAGCCTTTCCCGGTTGTTCCTATAAAAACCGACGCGCCGCAGGTGGCCTATCAGAAAATTCTTGAAGAAGTTGGAGCGATATTACCTGTCAGGGATGCCGTAGATGCCCGCATCATCAAAGAAATTAAGACTGGTGGAGGCAAAATCATCAATTCTCAGACGGAAGTAGGAGGCTGGCCTGAGTATAGGCAGGAACAGCCACCAGCGGATGCTGATCTGGATGGAATGCCGGATGAATGGGAGCAGAAGTATGGTCTGGATTCTGCGGATGCCTCGGACAACAGCACGGACAGCGATTCTGATGGCTATACGAATATCGAAGAGTTTCTGAACGGCACAGACCCGCGTAAGGTAGAAAAACACTGATCAAAAATCTTCTAGAGTTCCTTAATCTCTATAGCCTGCACGGGGCAGAGGACGACGCAAACGGAGCAGGCGACGCATTTTTGTGGATTGACGTGAGCTATCCCATCCCTTAGCTCAACAGCGTCGCAGTGGGCTGGCTTAACGCATTTTCCGCAGCCGATGCACTTGTCCTGATCGACTACAGCCGCGCCCTCCATCAACTCGATTTTATCTGGTGTAGTTAGATACTCAAGTGCCAGACCTCTCATTTCTTCGTAGGACGAATATCCCTGCTCCTCCATGAATTTCTCGGTGCCGGCGACTATCTCCTTTATGACCTCAAAACCCTCCCACATAAGGACAGTGCAGGCAGACGTCAGCGTGGCTCCCCACATTATCATCTCCACGTTGTCGCGCCAGTTGGAGATGCCACCGGAGGCGCATACGGGGACTTTTACATTCTGTACCACTTGAGCCACGGACTTATACGTGGATAGCTTTATCCAGGGGCCTGAAATGAACCCGAAGCTGTTCTTTTTCGTTAGCGGGTAGACAGGTCTGCCGCCATTATATATATCCACCGGCGGAGCGGCAAGGGATGTACCGCCGAAGAGCGCTATTCCATCGGCTCCGGCATCCTCGCAGGCTACGGCTACGTCAGCCATATTCAGAGCAGTGGGGGTGATCTTGTTGACGACTGGTATCTTTACGGCTTTCTTGAGTTCCCGCGTTATACTCCCTGAGAGTTCGGGTATCTGACCGATGGAGCCGCCCACGAGAAATTCCGGCCTGACATCTCGCCCCAGTTGATAACCCGCCAGACCTATGTTGGGACAGCAGAAGTTGGTTTCTATGATATGAGTGCCCGCCTGTTCAAATTTCTTCGCCAGATCGCACCATTTGTCTATGTCCGTGCCCGGGTCCGACATATTGGCGAATATGACGAGGGATGTCTGCTCGCGCGCTTTCCGCACCAGTTCCAATCCTTCCGCCTCATCCAGCCTTCTGTCAATGGGCATCACCATAACTTCGCCGGGCACTGAGTAAGTCCGCAGCTTGCCTTTGAATGGTACTTTGCTGAATGTCAGCTTGGTGCTAACAGCGGCAGCGCCGCAATCCTCGGCCATCTTGATTTGATCTATAGTAGCCGACGCCGGGCCAGAAGCGACGACGAATGTGTTTTCAAATTCTACTCCAGCATAGTTTACTATCACCTAGAATTCTCCTTCATGCTAATCTTAATATTTCAACGCGGCGCGAGCTTAATGGATTTTCCTTCCCTTGCGGATTGGTATATCGCCGTCACGATCTCCAGGGCTGCGCGGCCATCCTCGCCGCGGACGCCCCACATGGGGTGTTTATCGTGCCTGACGCAGTCGATGAAGTGCGAAAGCTCATCAGGATAGCCCAGCGACCATTCCTCATCCACGGCCGGTTTGGTCCACCCTTTTGTGGTCTCAGTTTTTTCGATAGCGTAGCTGTAGCCACCGGAACTGTATACAGAAACAGGTGATCCCTGCGACAGATTGACCTTTATGACACCGCTGGTTCCGTATATCTCAATTATATCGTCCAGCCCGCCCATAGTTATATAATTGCCCTCTACCAGAGCGAAAGTTCCATCCTCAAACGTCAGAATGCCGGCAGCCCAGTCTTCACCCTCCATGCCGGGGTGCTTCATGTTTTGCTCTCCGCCGCCGCTGGTTTTCCCGACTACTTCCACGACCTCCTGCTTTTTGAGCCAGCGGACGAATCCTATGGGATGAATGCCCAGATGTATCATGGCTCCACCGCCGCAAAACTCAATCTTTTGAGCGAAAGGTGAGTGTGAGCCGGAATGGGTCTCCTTCGCCTTTATATAGAGAATATCGCCTATTCCACCTTCGTCGCAAATGGCTTTTGCTCTCAAGAGAGCCGGGGCAAATACCCAGTCCTCCGCATACATTAGCTTTTTATTACTCTTTGTGCGCGCTTCCAGCATGGCGTCGGCGTCCTCAAGCTTTGTAGCTATGGGCTTTTCAGTTATTACATGACGCCCGGACTTCAGCGCTGCGATGGCTACCTCTGCGTGCAGGAAGTTGGGCACGCATATATCCACCAGATCTATCTCCGCCTTTTCCAGCATCTCACGATAATCACTGTAGAACGACGGGATATTATGTTCGCTGCAAAAATCGGGTAGCTCGGAATCCAGCGAAGCAACTGCCACAATCTGAGCATAAGGATTTCTCCCATAAGCATGAACGTGCAGCGTTGCGGCAAACTTCGATCCGACTATTCCAATGCGCACTTTTTCCATACAATTTCTCCTGTGTTGTTTGTGAGTCTATGGGTTATTAGTATCTTAATACGAGTTTTTCAGTTAGCGTAGTAGAACGTGCAGCTTGCTCGTTTAGAATATTGATCAGCCCCTGGGAACAAGCTGGCAGCATGTTCTACTCATAAACAAGCCAGCGGCATGTTCTACTCAGCAGGTTTCGCCCGTAAGTGAAAAACTCGTATCTTAATCCAATCCATGATCTACAGCGACCGGAATATGGACGCGGTCGCGACTTATGGGAGGAGAGGTGGTGATCATATCAACCAAGAGAGATTGAAGAGAATATTTGAATTTACAGCAGAGGTGCTGTTTACATGCAATTCTACCAATGCTGATAATAGCACAAACGAGATCGGTACAGACGCCGCCATTCAGCATCTAAACGATGAATTATGGGCGGCAGGATATATGACATGGATAGTAGAGAAAGACGGTAAACCATGCCTTTTAGTACGCCCTAACCGTGATGACTGCTCCACCTCCGCTGCTGATTGAAATCCTACTGACCTACAACCCCGCTTTGATCTGACCCCATGTAAGGGCTATGCTCTCGACAGGCTCAACTGCCAGTGAGAAGCTTCCGCCTCCTTCAACGTTATCGACAACTGCTTCAGACAATACACCGGAGACGTGGGAAGTAACTGCTATACCGACTAACACAGGATCAGTCATTACTACTGTAGCGACGCTGGGCGTGCCTGGCACGTCCGCCGGCTCCCAATCCGCCCCATCCTGAGACCAGAATCCGGAGAATTCGTCGCCGCTTCGGACCAGCTTGAACCAGATGGGTGCCTGAAAGTTCTGTTCAAGGGGCTCAGGACCAGTAGAAGCTCCCGGTGTAGCCCTGCATATAAGCTTCGCGCCGTTCTCTGGTGTGACATTAATGAACGCGTGTTGTGAGCCTGGGTCGAGGCTCTGTCTGACCATCAGTCCCGTCTTTGACCACGGATTCGCCACCTCCTGAGAGACAACGTGGGCTGAAATCTCAAAATTGCCGCTAACCTCCTGATAAACAAACCTGAATTCATCAGCCGTTCCCCAAATATCAGTTCCATTCGCGACGATAGTAAACACATCGCCAACAATCTCAGTGGAGCCAGCTTTTGTATTCTCACCAATGTCCGCGCTCTCCCAATCGCCAATTGAAAAAGCTACGTTAGTGAGGATCAACATTGACATTCCAACGACAAGGCACAGCATTACGGTTGATCTTAGCATGTGAATTCCTCCTCTTTCACCTTGTATAGACGGGAGACATAGGTAACACATTCTCGAAGCGCAGATATAATGCGCTGGAACTGCGATAAAGTGACTTAGTGCCCCAATTATAGGGGAGGGAACGCTTCTACGCATCCCTGTAAAGACCACATTACACGAGGGGAAAAAGTATTCCCTATGTTTCCAGTCCATACAACCAGCCACTTGTTGAGGGAAAATGACCACTCTACTTGGTACGGGTTTACATCGACTTGAGATGTGCCCATTGGGTTGCCAGCTTACCCGCAGGTTGCACAGCCAGCGCGTTCGCTCCGTTGATAAGGATGTCAACCACAGTCGCTGTTGCTTTGACAAGTTTACCATCATGTAAGTTCCCACTGAGAGCAAATCCTACAATCATCGGATTGTCGAACGCGAATTCCACGTTATCCAGGCTGCCGACGCCATCATCGATGGACTCGTATGTCTTGCCTCCGTCCAGGGAAATCGATGCTGTGAACACATCCCCTTCACGTACCATCTTGTGAGTCATCGGCCATTCTAGTGGCAGCCAACCCGTACCACCTGCGTGAATCTCTACGTTGATGTCTGGTTGCCTACGACCAATCAGTCTGGCACCGAAGCTCGTGTCAGGCCTATTGCTGGGAAGCGACGCCTGCATAAACAGATAGGCGGTAGACGGATCAAGCTCTCTAAGGAGGAGGAGACCGCACTTGGACCAGTTGCCTGGCGTGTCATCGTCCGTAAAATGCTCCGTGATGGTGTATTCAATAGTGAAATCTCCGCTGAGTCCGCCCTTGATATGCACAAATGTACATCCAAGCTTCCCGTTCCAGATTTCTCCACCCTCAACGGTTAGAGTGAAACCATTGTCCAGAAAAACAACCTCACCACCCTTGTATGGCTGCAGGCTGTCTTCTCCACCTAGTTTGACTACTTCCCATTCATAGGCAGCAACAGCGGCCATCGACATAATTAGCAACAAAGTTAAGGTACTGCAAAGTAACTTCATGACTCTTCTCCTTCAAGATAAAACATAGCGGAATCAATTACCAAAGACCTGCTCCATCAGATCAACTCGATCACCCCGACTTCTTCATCTATGCAGCGATTCCCAATGCAGACAGGAAGCTCAACTGGGCACACTCCTCCTCACGCTTCTGTCTCTCTTGCTGCATCATCTCACGGTACATTAGACAACGCTCGAAAGATATAATCTATACGTATTGTCGAGATTATACCTCCTGCATCCGCAACTATCAAGCAAAAAATGGAACGCTAATCCCCGGTATCGCTCGAATTCCCTCTGGGCATAAGGACGATGGAAGTCTGAAGTGGGTAAGAACAGGTGCAGCCTGAACTGAATTCAGGGATCGAGACCAGGCCTCCTGCTGGAATTATGTTGATCCAGCATCCGGGTCGACTGACTCTGGTTAATGGAGTGCCGCTTTCCGCCGCGTCGGTGATCTTATACATGCGGGGATTCCCACCACGAGCAAAGAGGTATGACACCGACCCAGAAACGCTGCCACAGCCATGACCGCCGCGGTTTAGCTTGTAAGATCCCGCTTCGCCAGTTTGCAGGCTGTAATCATTGGCGCCAATCAAGTAGACAGCATCGTTCATAATAACGGCATGTTGATCTTGTTCGCCATGACCTCCGTTAGCCACCTGATCAGTTCTGACGTAATGGTTCGACCATTTGACGCTTCCATCATTGGCGTTGAACGCATGAAGGTCATACCGGGGATGACCATCCTCGTTTCTTGTTCCCACGATAAGGAGCGCGTTGCTGGCGTAACTCAGGTGTATGGCATGCTCAAATGGGAAGTCAACCGGCTGTTCCCAGACTTTATCGCCAGTCTGCCTGTCAAGCGCGATGAGGTAGCCGTAGCCATTCGCCAGAAGCACCTCTGGCTTTATCCTGCCATCGCTGTCTGCCACTGCCTCTGGATTGCGGCTTTCTACGAAATAAATGTGCTCGTCGCCAACAGCGATGGCAGGATTGATGATGACGCCATCCCCTTTATGATGCCAGAGTTCCTCTCCATCATTCCGGTTCAGGCAAAAGAGATAATCGCCTGTGGCAAGCGGCTTGCGATTGTTATACACCAGGGAATCAACAGCCTTGCTGTGCTCTGTGATGGATGCCGTTTTCTTCTGTCCGCTGCCGAAGAGCAGATCGCCTGCGCTGGCAATATAGCCCCAATAGCGCTGTTCTGAGGCGAGTTGTGGCACTTTGAAAGTAAGCATGTGTTGACCAGTTGCCACGTCAAGCCCCCAGCAATTATCCTCTGTAGCTACGTAAAGATAGTTGTCGGTGACGACCATGTTACCAGCGTCTTTGTTCGCTATCACACGTCGATAGTTAGGCACTTCCACATCCCACAGTATTGTACCATTATAGGCATCCACAGCGATGACCCGATTTTCAGCCGCAGCAGGCACAAACAGCCGACCATCCTTCCACAGCGGCGCTAAAGCATGATTGTGGCGATCTATCATGGCTCTGGGTCCCGGCTTGCCAAACCACTGCACCTGCATAGGCTCTTGCACCAATTTGTCTCCACTGCACGCAGAATTACCGGCGTCGGCATACTGGTGAGTCCACTCGCCGCTTCCCGGAAGCGAGCGGCGACGTATCGCTCCCCACAGGCCATTCCGCTCTGTCATGCCCCATCCGGGAGCCTTACGAAGCCATTCTCTCAGAGTATCGCGGTCGAGTTTGCCTGCAAGTTTAGCGGCTTCGGCAGTTTGCCCCAGATATGCCACGCCGCCAAAGGGGCGCAGCATGCGAAAGACTTCTGCGGTGTTGGTGGGCATTTTTCCGGAGATCAGCAACGCATCCGACACGATGAGGTTTGCGAAATAGTCGGTGTAAGGCAAATTCTTCAGCGAACCGTGATGAACAACCACGCGAACGCCGTAAAGCCCTGCTGAATCAAGGGCTTTCCTCGCCGCCATCACTTTCTTTTTGTCCTCTTCGATTCCGACGATCCTCAGATCTGTCAGGCGCGCGAGTTCGTATGCCAATCGCCCCTCGCCGAAGCCGAGTACCAGGCAGTACCCTTTCTTGATGCCTGATTCGTCAATGATGCGCTTCGCAGCCGAAGCGTAAATCGACGTCAATTCGTCCTGCGGATAGGGGGATAGTTCTCTAGCAGGACTGATTTTCCGGGCTGCGGGCGCGGCGTCCCCGGTAAAACAGTGTATCGTACCTCTGTCGGTGCTGACCAATAAACGTCCATTGGATACCGCAAGGCCATAGGCTTTGCCTGTCACTGCTCCTGTCCAGATCATCATGCCATCGGCTGTGCTGAAAGCGTCCACCTTGTCATCTCCCCCGGCGAATAGAATATCGCCCGCCAGGATCATCGAGTAGGAACTATCGCACCGGCTTCGCCATTTGTATTCACTTCCCTCAAGCTCCTTTAACTGCCTGCCTAGCTCGGACATTTTTCCCACTAATTTACCTATTTCCCCGTCCAGCGTCTCTCGCTTCTCCCGCACGTCTGACAATTCAGAACTCAGTTTTTTGCGTTCTGCCGCAATGGTCGTCCGCTGCTTCCTGACAGTGGAAAACATGGTGCGGTCAATGGCGGAAAGCTCGCCATCGTTCGAGAGCAAATATGATACCTCGTCGGTTACGATTATATGGCGACCGGCGAACGTGGCGATCTGGTCTCCCGTGGTCGGATTCAGTTCTCTTAACTTCGTGCCAGGGCCGGAGATGATGGTGCCCTTTGTCAGGAGTGCGTATGTCCCGCCTTCGGCGCGTGGGGTACTGATTGTGCGCAGCCGCTTCCCATCCGGCCGACCGAATACTACAGGAGCAGTCCTGCCAGTGGGAACATAAAGCCGGGTTGGCGAGGCCAGGAGATACCCCTGTGGCGATAGATTATTTGGTTTATTCAGCCACACTTCCGAGCCATCCCGCGCGTTGAGAGCGCACATATATACGCCTTCTCTGGGGAATAATCCTGCGCCAAAATAGGCGATCCCGTCTTCCACGAGAACTCCTGTCCTGACAGGCCAGACAGAGATCATCCGGCCATTACCGGGAATCTTACGATTGCCGGATGCGGCTCTGTATTCCCAGAGCAGGCTGCCATTGGCTGCATCGAGGCAATAGACAGTACCATCGTCAGATCCAACGTAGACTTTTCCCTCGAAAATAGACGGAGCCAGACGGACAGGCGCATCAGTGAAGAACGACCAGCGCTCTTCACCCGTGGATGCGTCGAGAGAGTAGACCTTATCATCGGCGGAAGAACCGAAATACACAGCGTCACCCACTGCAACCGTCTGGAACGCGCGATCATATATTACCAGTGGATTAAGCTCTTTCAGGTCATGCCAGAAGTCCTCATTCGCTGGGTCAGGCCAGGCGCGGCGCGGCGGGTGTTTTGATATATATGCCCACTGCTCACTTAACGGCATTTTCAGACGTTCGGATGTTACACCGCTTCTCTGACTGTCATGGCGATAGGTCGGCCAGTCCTCGGCAAGAGCCGTTTTGGAGGCCGCAAATGCAAAAATGAAACAGACGAGGCTGATACACGCTCTGAAAGCCGGATTTCTAGACTTCATTAGAAGTTCTCTCCTTGTATTTGAGGTAACAGTCAGCTTGTGTCCTCGTTTATATTTACCACCTCAACTCTCGCCTCTTCAAGCATCTGTTCAGATAGTGAATCAGGATAGCCTTCATAAAAGATCACTCTCTTAATACCGGCGTTGATGATCATCTTAGCGCAGACCACACATGGTCTGGTGACCGAGTATATCTGAGAATCCTGAATGCTGACTCCGGAGAGAGCGGCCTGGATTATAGCATTCTGCTCGGCGTGAAGTCCGCGGCATAGTTCCTGCTTCTGCCCTGAAGGTATGCCCATCTTCTCTCGCAGACATCCTGTTTCCGAACAGTGTGCCAATCCCTTGGGCGCGCCGTTGTAGCCTGTGGCGAGTATCCTCTTATCTCTCACTATTACAGCCCCCACCTGTCTGCGCAAGCAAGTGGATCGCTTCGCCACCAAATGTGTTATCTCCATGAAATAATCGTCCCACGACAAACGTTCCATTCTCTATTTCCTCTCAATACCCTTAATTTGCTCTATCCGCCTTTTATGTCGCTCTCCTTCTGAGAAGGGGGTTTCTAACCATACCTCGACTATCTCTGACGCCGGTTGATCGGTTGGTGTCCGGCTGCCCAGAGCGAGGACGTTCGCATCGTTGTGCTCGCGTGATATTTTGGCCATATCAGTATTGTAGCAGGCAGCAGCACGAATCCCAGGTACCTTGTTTGCTGCTATTGATATACCCATACCAGTTCCGCATACAACTATCCCCCTGTCATAATCACCAGACGCGACCGCTTTCGCCACTTTCTCGCCGTATACGGGATAGTCATCCGTCGAGACATAATTCTCCGCGCCAAGGTCATCGAACTCGTAGCCCTTCTCCTTCAAGAACTTCTTTACACCCTCCTTCACTTCAAATCCCGCGTGATCGCTCCCAATCGCAATTTTCATTTTTCCACCTCAAACCTCAAATAATACCATTTCCATTTTATTACTGTGCATTGCTGGTGAATTCACCACGCCTGATCACCCCCATCCTAACCTTCCCCCGTCAAGGTGGAAGGAACCAGCGATTCTCCCGAACACTATTTTCTTAATGATAGATGGATACTTCCATCGAGGCCAAAATCCCTTAACCCTTGACGGGGGAAGGTTAGGATGGGGGTGATCAAGAAAACCGTCGTTGAGCCTAAGAAGCAATGCACAATGATATTATAGAATTGGTATAACTTAGCCCAAGCGCTACAACTGAACGGAGATAATATCGCTGTCCCTCAACACCTCTGGCAAATCATCCGGAAATTGCTTTATAGAGCGGAAATCTGGCACAGGTATTGGGATACCACCACAGTTGATAGATTCCTCAGACACCAGGCCCGGCACTGTCATATCCAGCGCGTCATATATATCCACTGGCGGCTTGGCATCATTGACTATACAGTCCACAAACTCGCGTATCTCGAAATAGTCGCCGCCGCCATGACCCGCCTTTAGAGCCTCCTCCGGTGGATTTCGCCACATCTCAGGCATGAACTCCTCCTCAAAATCCCAGAGAGAATGCCATTTAATTCCCTCGTGGTAATCTTTCAACCAGATTTTAGGGCTGTCTCCGAACCCGCGCGACGATTCGTAGCAGCCTTTTGTGCCCTGAAGCGAGTAATAAGTCATGTTGTGCGGACGATTGGAGAGCATATCCACCCTGACGTTGATCTGGCCGCCGCCAGCCATTTTGCATATCATAGACGTGCTGTCCTCATTTTCATACAGGTCGCCCCGTGGATCCCTGTAATGATGCCCGCTTCCCACACAGCACACCGTCGCTACCCGATCCCGAAACCACTGCATAACCGGCCCCAGGCTGTGGGTGGGATAGGTACATCCGTTGCGGCCAGTCTGCCATTTCCGCCGCCACTTTGTGACTTCGTTCAGCCCTTTCAACTCGTGTATATACTCGCCCTCGCCGAAATACACCTGGCCGAACAATCCCTTTTCAGCCATAGCGCGAACCAGTACATTTGGCTTCATATAGGTATAGTTCTCCGCCATCATGTATTTGCGGCCGCTTTGCTCCACTGCTTTCACAAGCTGCCAGCACTGTTCCAGATCGGTAGCGGCGGGAACTTCCGTAAGTACGTGCTTCCCCTTCTCCAAAGCCATCACAGCTTGAGGCACATGCAGCGGCATAGGCGTAGCGACCACGATAATGTCCAGATCCGCGTCAGCCATCTCCGTAAATTCAATGTAACGCTGTTCCACGCCGAACTGATCGGCCCTTTGCTCCAGAACGTCCTTATTGATGTCACATATCGCCACCAGCGAGGTCTCGTTTACCGTCTGGATCGCACGAACAAAACCCGATCCCCGCGGCGCGCCCACTATCCCAACTTTCAATTCGTTTTTCATACGTATTCTCCCCGTTTTCTATGGAATATCAATCAAATATCTTCGCTGCCTGAAGACGGTGGCCGGTAGCAAAGTAAATTTCCTGCCCAAGAATCGGACCAGCGATGCCGAAACTTCCCTTGATCACTACCTCAATAGCCAGTGAAGCGGGATCGAGGCGATAGATGCAGGAATTGGTGAACCCATAGATCATCCCATCGGGGCCATTCTGAAGTCCCAGATCCAGAGGGCGACCCGATGGGAGAGCGACGCGGTCTGTGAACTTCCGGGATTTCGGATCGAATACGAAGAGTTCATCTGGTATATCGCCGCCTCTGACAGTGCCGTATAATCTACCGTCCGGCCCGGTCAGCAGAGCATTGAAGGTGGAAACAGGACGATCCAGCGTTCCCTCCCAGACCTTCTCTTCCGCCTTATAGTCCCAGAGAAAGAGCACGCCCTGATCTACCTTCGGCTGTGTGCCGGAACCGGCTGAGATGGTTGTGCCGACGGCGATTAGTTCCTGATCCTGTAGATGCGCAAGAGTATAGCAACTCGCGTCCCCACAGATCCGATAGTAGGCTTTCTTCTCGCCGGTCTGAGGATCGTAATATGAAAGAGGCCCTCCCCAGCGGCCATAATCCGGTATAGAAGCCGTCCAGACGCGCCCCAGCGGGCCTGTTAGTGTTGATCGGGGACGGTAGGATATGTCGTCAATGCGTCCCAGATCGCGCGGATTGCTGCCGGGTTCCGATCCGAAGTTATAGGGTTGCGCGGGATCGTATTCAGAGATCCGGGCAGCGGGATATGAAGAAATATAGATCTTCCCGTTGAGGCTTGCCATTGAATACGCTTCGCCCGAAGAAGCGGAGCATCTGCCCATGTCCACCAGTTCTTCGGTCTTCGGATCATAGCGGAACAGGTGGAGTGGAAGAATGCTCGACCCGTAGATTCGGTCGTCAGGGCCGGCGTGGACGTAGAATATATCGCTCCCACTGGTTTCATAGTCGAGGTCAAATACCCGCGTCTCCCCGCCGGGTTTGTTAATTCTGAGCTTTCGGCAGATTTGCTCTGCGGCGTCGATAAAAGTAAATGTGCTACCGTCGGGAAGTGACGAAGGTGTGCTCATAGGATCAGGGAGAGCATCTACCGGGACAGCTTCGGTGCCGTCAATCAGGAAATTACCCTTGCTGGATACGATGTAGAGACGACCGTCTTTGCCACGGCGTAAGTCGATGGTATCCTGCCCCTTAGTCGTAACGGGACCGACGGTCTGCTTTTCTCCTGTTTGAGGGTCGAATACCACAACGTGAGGCTTAGTCATCCTGATCAGGCAGGCTATTTTACCATCGTCGTTGACCAGGGGATAGTTATACATATCCACATTATCCATGCGACCGTGGCGGTCGAACTGACCGGTATCCGAGTCGAAACTGGTCAGATCAGCAGTGCCGTAGCTGCCGATCCAGAGCCGTCCGTCAGCATCCTCATCGATCCGGCAGGGAAAACTCGCTGCTCCGGGACTGATAGCGCCTAGATCCGTCAGCGTATCTTTCTCAGGGTCAAAGCAGAGCAGATGACCGGCATAAGCTGAACCAATGTAGAGACGCCCGGTTCGACTCATGAACGATGCCGTCGGGTAGTTGGATTTGGGCACTTTCGAGATGAACTGACGAAGCTTGCCGGTATCAGGATCTATTTGCAGGACGAAGAGGTTATCAGCCTGCTGCCCCATCGTAGCGTAGACACAGGGATTGCCCTCTTGATTTTGCCCCACATGAAGGCGCACCCAGTTGACCGACCTGACAGGAATACCTATATCGCGAATTTGCGGATCATGTGTCTGCATAATGTGATTCTCCTGTTCGTGATTTTGGCGGGCATATACGTCGTCCATAATGGCTATGCCAAAAATCAGCATAGATAGAACAGCCATCGCTATCTGGTGCTTGTTGCTTGAAAAAGAATTGCTGATTGTGCCCAACGATATAAACCTTTCCGAGATGAGGTACTATTGATCAACCGTAGGGGCACGCTGCGCGTGCCCAGGGCACAAGCATTGTGCCCCTACGACAAGACATATGTTATTAAGCGATTGAACCACTTAGTCGAATTGTGGTATCTCAACCTTCTCGCCTGCCCGCATAGCCGAATCATGGGCGCACAAACCCGCCGCCGTCCAGTTTGCCGCTTTGACCACATCTATGGACGGAGGACGCTCCTCAATTATGCTGCGGATAAACTCATGGGTTATGAGAACTCCTCGCTTGAAGCGCGCCTTGCGAGCGTACTCAGCGAACTCGCCAGTGACGTATTCGCTGAGATCGGGAACCTCTGCTTCCCGCTGCACAACACCTCTTCCCCGCTGTCCGGGCCTGAGTGGTCCAGGTTCAGATTCAAAGATAACCGGTTTCCCACCTGTGATCTGCGCCGACTCAAACCCCAATTTATCCCCGTAGACGTAGAAGCGATCTACCAGGAAGTCGCGCGTCATCTTATACAGGCAGCACGTCACTTCACACGCCACGTCCGAGTCGGCCAACTGGAGCAGCGCACTTTCAATGGGGAAGGGATTTCCGTAGTTCTTCTGCATCTCCTCAGGAAGTGACCCGGAGCCGAGACATATCGCGTTGGTGACCATTTTATCTACCAGATACAGAATGGGTCCTAGCCCATGATAGCAGTAATACATGGGCGGAAGTCCTACCCAGTAGCCAGGCCAGCCTTCCATGTTCTGATAATGCACACCCCTGAGAAACTGCAACTCCCCGAATTTCCCTTCGTCGTATAGTTTTTTTGCCAGAAGAAAACTCGGAGAGTAGACCTCCGTTTCCATAAGCATGTAGTTCTTCCCGCTTTTTCGCTGGGCATCAGCAATACTGCGGATTCCATCAATACTTATCGCCATTGGAATAGCGCAGGCGCAGTGCTTCCCGGATGAGAGCACCGATATTGTCTGTTCCACATGAAGCGGGATCGGCGTCAGCAGATGAACAGCGTCGTAATCACCAGATTTCAGGATCGCGTCCAGTTCAGTGTATCTGCGCTCAATCCCATTCTTGTCTGCCACGCGGTTAAGAACAGCCTGATCAGTGTCACACAGCGCAACATACTCCACATTCGGATGGTCTTTATACACCGAGACCCAATTAGCGCCGAAATTCAGCCCTACAAGGGCAACCCGGATTTTCTCTTCTGGCATATTTACCTCCTGATAGTCCTCCAACAAATGAAAATGCCCCAGGGAGGGCGAAGCTCCCGCTGATACCATTTCCATTTTATTACTGTGCATTATAAGTGAGACTGGGAAAATTTTGTTGATAAATTCAGCCCCTCTTGATCACCCCCATCCTAACCTTCCCCCTTGATGTGGGAAGGTTAGGATGGGGGTGATCAAGAAAACCGTTGTTAGGCTCAAAAATTAATGCACAATTATAGCATGGAATTAGTATGAGCCAAGAGGCTCACCCTCCCACGGCTGGATTTCGATCACACCATTCCGCGTGATTTCAGATAATCAATGCTCATTTTGGCTGATTCCAGCGGCGGCCGAATCCATTGATCCTGCTCGACCACGTGCCATTTAACGCCAGCTTCAGGAGCGGCATCGAAGATCGCATCCCAATCCAGGATACCCTGACCGATCTCCGCGAAAGGACATTCCTCATCTGCCGGTGAAGGCGCTCGATCCTTGATGTGGAGTCTGGGCAAGCGTCCAGCGTATTTGTTGATATACTTGACCGGATCTTCGCCGCCGGTCTGCACCCAATAAACGTCAAGCTCTGCCTGAATGTCACTGGCAGGGATGGTGGCGAAAATGTAATCAAGACCATACATGCCATCCACTTTAGCCTCAAACTCAAAGGCGTGGTTATGGTAGAGAACCTGAAGTCCCGCCGCAGCAGCTTTGGCGCATCCTTCGCCAAGCTCGGCGACGACTTTCTTCCAATCGCCGTCCGCTGCCCGCAATTCACCGGCAATGCCGAGCATTAGGCTGTTGATACCCAATTCATTACAGCGATCAACCACCTTCTGGGTATTTTCGCGCAAATCAGCAGAACTGGCGCCTCCGCCGATAAGCTTCATACCACAATCGCTCAGAAGCGAGAGGTACTCTTTGCTTGACATGCTCCTGGGCGTACCGCCTTCCACTCCTTCGTATCCCATCTCAGCCACTGCCTTGATGGTGCCCACAGGATCCTCTGCCATTTCCTGTCTTACGGTATACAACTGAAGTCCAATTGGGATTCTACTCATGATTTTCTTCCTCCTTGGTTTTATTATTTCCCCTGTTACGGCAGAAATGCAACATGGCTCTGAATATGTTTCACATAGGCTTCCGCAAACCTACAGCCATACTCCATCCCCCTGAATATTTCCATCCTACCATGCGTTCTGGCATACACAGACTCAATTCCCTGACTGATATGCACGAAAGAGGCTCTATGTTTCTTTTCCAGTGTTCCGGTTACGTCCACATAGTCAGTCGGGTGGAAATTCTGGGTCTGGCTTCCTGTCATAACTTCGTAATAGTAGAGCGCGAATGTCCTGCCGGATTTCATCCACGCATCGTATGCAAGATTCGAGCAAATCCGATGGTCCGGATGGCTGTCTATGGGCCAATGGGTGAAGACAATATCCGGATTTTCATCCTGGATTATCCTCCGGAAGTCATCGTAGCGATCCGCATTGAGTTCGCATTTCCCATTAATCTGCCCCACGAAAACAGCTCTTGCACCCAATATCCTGCAAGCTTCGAGTGCCTCCTTTGTCCGAATGTCAGCAGCCTCCGAATATGACTTGCCGGCAATACCTCTTTCACCTCTGGTAAGGTAGACTGCCACAATCTCATGTCCCGACTCTGAATACAAAGCCATTGTGCCGCCACATCCTGTTTCAGGATCATCCGGATGTGCTCCACAGACGGCAATTTTAAGCTTTCTCCTGGGTAAATCCCCTTTTACTTCCACACTCTCAGACATGCAATCACTCCTCCATTTCTCCAGGCACAACATTGTCCCGTATAGCGTCAGATTATACAGAGGTTGGTTAGCTGTGTCAATGTTTTTTGATTACCTTCGCTAGACCAACGTAGTATCAGGCGGCGATAGATAAATGTAGTATCCCGAACCATGTTGGCTGCGGTCATGGCGATAATCAAAGTCGGTGTAAGGAGAGTAACCTCGCCGATGAGCTATCGTTGGGTTAACCAGCACCATCAAACGATCGCGATCCACGTCCACCGCCACAATATTCTCACGGAAGTCGCCTACGACGTCAGCACACAGCAGATTCCGGCCATACTGTCCGCCTTCTGGCAGCTTGCCATTGGGTAGTTCCTCTATCTCTCCGTTTTCCTTCAATCTGACTATTCGCTTGTTCTCCTTGCGGATGATGAATACCACCTCTGGGCCTGCATTCCAGTGAACAGGAACGAAGTTCTTCCGCTGCCAATCGGTCAGGTTCAGCCAGTGAGAGCCATCCGGGAGGAATATGGGGAAATGGTCTTGCTGATCCCGTCGACCATCTTCCGCAGTGTGCGGCTGAAGACCGGGAACCTTCGCGGTGTGTCGTGCTACCCAGCCATAGTGGGCGTGACGAAATTTCTCCTTGAAGATCGTCGTCCCATCTTTATCCACAAGATAGACGCCCGGATTATTGCTTTCTATAGCATACCAGATTTGCAGTCCCTCGCGATCGGGATCGATCTTTGCCGGCTTGGAAATATCCGTGTGTCCAAAGAGTTCGGCCTCCCATCGCACTGTTCCATCGCCGTTGTAGCATACTCCACCGCAGATCACCTCCTGCACGCCGTCACCATCTATATCACCGATGTCCAGATTATGTCCTGCGGGGCGCTTCTGCTTCACCTGCCAATCGACTTTTGATGTTTTACCGTTTACAGCCGTAAGTAAGACATGGCCATCGCCTGCATAAGTTCCATCCAAAATCACGAGGCTGGCGGGCTGATCCATGCCGCGAAGGTGGCCGACGGTCATCAAGACGCGCGGTTTGACAGCGTGCCACGGCGCTTCCCATACCAGATCACCCGTCTCGGAATCGACAACCGTCAGAAGGTCATCCTGATTGCCTCTATCGTATCTGTCTCCGGGGAACTTCCCCTTGAAACTATGAAAGACGACTTCAGTGCGACCGTCCTGATTGACATCCCAGCAGAGGAAAGGAACGTGCAGCATACTACCGTCCCAGCCACCTTGAGCGGGCAGTCCGGTATCTCTTTCCCAGAGCGGTTTCCCATCGTGTCTATAGGCAAAGAGCCAAACTGTTCCACCACGCTTTGAGCGCAGCACATATCCCATGCGACCATCATTGAGGAGATCACCTGCCACGATGTGCTGCGTATCCTCACCAGGCGACATCAGCGGCGCATCCACGGCCATGATAGTCTCTTCTGCACCGGAATTCACAGAGACAGGAGGCGACGATTCCTGTCCCTCGCGGGTTAGTGCCACAACCCGATACTCATACTTCTGTTCATTGGGTGTTTCGTCCAGAAAATTCGTTGAGTCAGCGATGGGCAAGCTGGACACGACCTCCCATCGGTCACCGGGTATACGTCGCTCGATATTAAATCCCAGATCTGAAGCATCGCCCTCAAGGAGACGCCATGAGAGAAACACCTTGCCATTGCCACGAGGTAAAGCTACCAAATAGCGATCAACTGGTTGTATCATAAAAGTCTGGCACACTGAAAACGAGGGGAAAATCGCTTCTAATATACCTCCTCCTTTCATTGTTTGAGTGGTATTCTGGAGTTATACTTACACAGGTTTCCCCGGCTTGTGTAGCTTGTAGCTATGTAACCATTCTGTATGGTGTCAACATGCACACATGATAGCACGAAAACCAACTAACAGCAACAGCTTATGAGAGCATTTGCAGTATGGTTCATAACCTGGCCTGGCGAAGATATGCAGCTCCAGCAATTCTGTTATACCATTCTATCAGAATGAACTGATAACTCCATCCTTTCTACTTCCCCAGCCTTGAGGCTCTCAAGCACTTTACTGGGTTCTGTCTGAGTATCTGTATATCATTCATACTCCAATCAACGTTCTCCAAACGACGCCGGTTTATACCCCTTTCCGAATTGCAGCAAGCATAAATAGAACACTTGAATGATTCCTCTTGACGCTTCAACCCGTGTATATTAGTATAATAGTGTTGTCATGATCTAGTATGAGATGTTGTCTCGAGGAAGGAGGCGTCTGGATACACTTCTATCTATAATCTAAGGAGGGCTAATGGATGATGAGAAATCTAAAGGATAAATTAGCTGTATTCACACTGGCTTTGACAGTTCTGGTTATATTGCCCCTTGCGGCAATGGCGCAGCAGGCGGACGTAATCCTTTATCTGCCGTTGAATGAAGGCATGGGTGAAGTCGCCAGAGACCAGAGCGGGAACGGCAATGATGGTGGTCTGTTTGGCGGGGCAGAATGGGTGACGGGGAAAAACGGCTCAGGAGTCTATCTCGATGGAGTGGATGACTACATCGAGATCACCAACATTCTAACCGAAGCAGCAACCATCGAGTTCTGGTTCAAACCCGACTGGGATGGAACTGATGGGGAAGATTTCAGGCTCTTCGATGCCAGCCTGGGCGGCATATATTTCTTCATATCGAAGGGAGCAAACCACGCCGACATCAACCCTGAAGACTTTGGGCTTTACTTTGAGGACGCAAGTGATGCGGATTGGCAGGATATTGAATTCAACCCCGCCGGCGTTATAAATGCAGGGGAGTGGCATCATATAGCCGCAACGTGGGAATTTGGCGGCGGCTTTGGTTTCGTGTATGTCAACGGGGAAGAGGTGGCCACCAGCCCCAGGGCGCTTGGGGGTTTCCCACCACTCCATCCTACCCCGCGCTTCGGTCTGGAGGTTATCCAGTATGTCGCGTCCGCGAATGGAGCGATGGGCGTCATAGACGAAATCGCCATTTATAGCAGAGCTTTGACAGTGGACGAAATTGCTGCGGATATGCTGGAACTGGGAGCGGCTGTCGAAGCCTCTAATAAAGTCTCGAGCACATGGGGGCGTATCAAGGCCAAATACTAACAACTACTAAATGGTCTGATCGCTTAATAAAATAGGCTCTTCCGGCTTGAGTGTGGTAGCTATCAGCTATCAGCTATCAGCTTATTGCCTCACAAATTGCATCTGTTGATTGATGAGTGCTGCTAAAGCGGAGGCAAGCTTCCGCACTCCATAAAACCATATTTGGTAACTTTTGGCCAACTTTTTGCTGCTTTTGGGGCCAAATTGCAGAAATAACCCTATTTTAACTGCAATATTTTTTTGGGTGATAAAAACTCCTGAAACACTGATTATACCTGCGTTTAGCAGAAAGTTAGGTGCACCTAAAAGTTGAACAAAAGTAGGCCAAAAGTTGTCCACTTTTCACTTTTTTTCCAAAAATCTCCGAAATCTGACAAATCTGACAAAACATATACAAAGCTGAAGCAAGCTTCAGCACTCCAAAATAAAATCTGAGATGGAATCCCAGTATACGAAAGTGATGATGTCTCATTATTACTATCGAGTTATCGTCCATATTATGTGAACATCTTTCCACACTTAATCCTAAAGAGCCTATAAGTTTATGAATTTCCCAACAGCCTGCTATGTAAGCACAATACTGTCCAAACATATCCTAATATGTATCAAATTATGATCTGTCAGAGCGTATGGTTCTTGCGACTGTGATCACCTTTTGCACATTATAAAACCAGTTATATCAAGGGTTTATACTACACATGATCTATGATAGGTCAAACTGGCATGGCTTTTGCTCATAAGACACATAACATAATTGCAGATGCAGGTTTCAGGAATTAGAGAGGCAGAGATACTTCGTGATGTAAGTGAAGTTCATAGGCTTTTTTCTGATGATACTGTAGATACAATATGGACGGAGGGCACAGGTGATATTTGATGTATAATTTGGATGGAGAGTTAATGGTTAGATTCTGGGGCACGCGGGGTTCTATCCCGGCTCCTGGCCCGGAAACACTGCGATATGGTGGTAACACCTCTTGTGTAGAAGTGCGGTGTGGCAAAGAGATAATAATCCTCGACGCGGGAACAGGTATCAGGAATCTGGGAACGGAACTGCTGAAAGAGATGCCAGTGAAGGCCTCTATCCTCTTCTCCCACATGCACTGGGATCATATACAGGGGATACCATTCTTCCGGCCAGCCTATGTGCCGGGTAACGAGTTCAGGCTGTATGGCAATAAAGACTGGAACACAAAACTGGAATATGTTCTAAGATGGCAAATGCAGCGCTCTAATGTCCCTGTAACGCTGGAGGATGTGAGTGCTGTCGGAGCGAAGATGGAATACATCGACATTGACGCTGGATCAGTTTTCCACATCGGCGACACAGATCAAATCACCGTCCGAAGCATTGAGCTTCGCCATCCTGACAAAGCCTTTGGTTTCAGAATAGATTACGGAGATAAAAGCCTGGTTTACGCCACCGATACCGAAAACATGCCCAAGCCTGATAAGAATCTGGTGGAACTGGCATACGGCGCGGATCTCCTCATACATGACGCCCAATACACCACCGAAGAATACTATGGGGAATACGGAGATGCCAGGGAAGCCTGGGGGCACAGCACTCCGGAAGCGGCTGCTACAGTAGCATTGTCCGCTAATGTAAAGAAACTCATCCTCTTCCATCACGACCCATACCACGATGATGCAAAAGTGGCTAAGATGTCACAGACAGCTTCTGCCATTTTCCCAAACACAGTGGTCGCGTCTGAAAACATGACAATAAAGCTGCAACGCGCTACAGAGCTGCAGCGTATTATGGTGCCAGCCGAGTTCGGTCCCTGGGAAACAAACACGCTTCGCGTATATTCTTAAGCTTCAGCAGCTTCATAGTAAGCCGCTCTGCCCCAATAGCCAGACCGCCATGCGGTGGCATACCATATTTGAACGCCTCAAGGTACGCCTCAAAATCTGCAACATCAAGCCCGCGATTTTGAAGACTCTCCACCAGAAGATCGTATTGATGTATCCGCTGTCCACCTGTGGTGATCTCCAGACCTCTGAACAGTAAATCGAAACTCCTGGTCAGATCCGGGTCCTCGTTGTCAGGCATAGTATACGCTGGCCGCTTGGATCGGGGATAATACGTCACGTAGATCAGTTCGGAGCCATACTCACGCTGGGAATACTCACAGAGCTTCCGTTCTTCATCAGGGGTTAGATCCCCCGCCACGCTATCCCCTGTTCCATACAATTGTCTCAGCTTCTCTTTAGCTTCTGCCAGTCGGATCTGCGGTATTTCTGTGATCTCCGGCACTGAGACATTATACATTTCCAGTTCGTCAGCGCAGGTCTCGCGGACGTGCTGGAACATATGCTTCAGAAGCTCAACTTCCATCTGTATGACATCCTGTTCGTCTTCGATAAAGCCCATTTCATAGTCGAGGCTTACGAATTCATTTATGTGCCGGGAAGTATTGTGGCTTTCGGCTCTGTATGCCTTGCCTACCTCAAACACGCGTTCCAGGCCTGATCCCACCATCATCTGCTTATACAACTGTGGACTCTGCGCGAGATACGCCTTCTGCTCGAAATACTGCACCTGGAAGAGTTCTGAACCACCTTCTGTGGCACACGATACAATTTTGGGCGTGCTGATCTCGGTGAAGTCCTGCTGTATGCAGAATTCCCTGAAGGCGGCTGTTACCTGTGCCTGCACTTTGAAGATAGCCCTGATCTCAAGGTTCCTTACGCTGATAGCTCTGTGCTTTAGTATAGTATCCAACCGCGTGGTGGAGTATATATCCTTGCTGTTTACCGCTATGGGCGGCGGCTCAACAGGCTGGGAGATTATTTCCAGCGCCAACGCCTGAAGTTCAGCCCCACCCATAGCCCGGTCGTCTAGCCTCGCCAAGCCCTCTACCTGTATGACCGACTCATTCGTCATCTGGGCGGCATTGCCATTTACACCTTCAACCACTATCTGCCCCAGACCGGCTCTATCTCTCAGAACGATGAAAGTCACCCGTCCCAGCCTCCTGATCCTGTGTATCCATCCCTGCATCATTACCTTTTCACCTGCATGTTCCTTGAGATTGGAAGTCAAAACGCGCTTCATGATACCCTCCTGTTTAGTATTGGCTACGGAGACAAAAAAAGCCTCCCGTCCCTAATGGGACGAGAGGCTTGAATTTTCCCGCGGTGCCACCCAAATTGATCGTATCAGTCAGATCCGCTCTTCAGGGTTATTATTAACCCGCTTCCTTGTAACGGTGGAAGTTCCGGCGCGGCCTACTTCTCGTGAGATTTCAGCCTTGCAGCTCTGAGGCGTCTTTCAGTGGACAAATCCGCCAGGCTCACACCATCCCCGGCTCTCTGTGGGATCAACGCTCCACTTACTCCTCCTCTTCACAGCTTTTCTCAAATCTAGTTGTATGTTAATTATAAATGATATTTACCCGATAGTCAAGCAGCTTGATCAGATGCCAAGCATAAACTTTTCGTCCAGAATCTGGCGTAATGGCATGATGGAATACTTCATTCTGCCATACGGGGCTGAAAAGTCCCGTCTATCGGTTGTAGTGACGTTCTCCATAACCACGATAGTCGGGACATTCCTGTCCCGACGGCTTTGGGACATAAACTCTATGCTTGGGATCAGATGGCCTTTTTGTTTACATAATTTCTTCTGCCCATAAAATCAAAACTGCATCCTCCTAATGATTTGCCTTCACAACGCCCCAGGTTATAGTCAGCTTTTGGGCAGGACGCACGGCGGAACTGGGGTCATTCAGTACCTCAACCTCGGCGGTAGTAAGAGTGCCTACTACATGCGAAGTGACAGCAATACCGAGAAGAATGGGATCGGTCATGTCCAGATTGACCGGCAAAGTAGTCGTTCCATCTGAGTGAACGTTATCCTCCCATGTCTTACCGCCATCCAGTGACCATCCGCCTGTAAACTCGTTGCCTGTTCTGGTCAACCGGATTGTTACTGGACGCTCCGCACCAGTAGAAGTCATTCTTCCGCTGGCCGAATCGCTATCGGCTACTTCACGGCGCTGGAGCATTGCCAGATCGTCAGTTCCTCTGGAATATGCCAGGGCATTTGCCGATCCCGGACTGACGTCTTGCCTGGCCATAATTCCAGCCTTAGCGTAATCGTGCGTATATTCCAGCGAGTGGACTATAGCCATAACATCGAAATCGCCGCTCATTGTCTTGTAGACATACGTAAACTGATCGGCGCTACCCCAGATGTCGTGACCGCCAGCTTTGATGACAAAGGTGCTACCTTCCTGTTCTACACCGGCTTCCTTCTCGTGTACTGTGTCATCTGTCACCACTATGGCAGTTTCCCAATCACCAGTAGGCCATTGCTGTGCAACCGCCAGTTGACCCATTACTACCAAGAATAAAATGCAAGTTCCAAGGGCAAATAACCTCTTCATAGATCCCACTCCTTACTATGGTGACTTCCTCAGTGAGGAATCACGATACCTCAATTAGCCAGCGCCTCCACGCAAAACAACTTCCTTACATGATAGATTATATTAACAACTATAACACTTTCTGCCATCTCTGGCAAGTAGTTTTCCACATTGATGGAAATATATAAATTACCGTAGTATCATCAAGTTAGTATATGCCAAATGCACGAATGAGCGGAGTTGCCTGAGATCGGCTGATAGTCAGTCGCAGCTTGCTTGACGTTACATTCGGGAAGCGGTCGAGTTTCTTGTGACCGATGGTCGTACCTTCGGCGATGCTTTGCCACGCCTGACCATCCCACGCTTCGATGGAATAGGCCGCAACCCTCTGACCAAGCGCGATGTATTCCTTTGTCATCGCGACATTGAACGTCACCGGCTCGCCCAGATCGACTTCCAGTACGCCTTCAGTCGTGTCACCAGCAGGCGACCAGTAGGTATCCCCGCGACCATCCACCGCATTGGATGCTGGGCAGTCCGATCGCTCGCTGTCGGCAATGGCTGTTTTTCCTTCGGCGAAGTCGGTGGCGAATGTCTGATCCAATACAGCCCGGAACTCGCGCAGCCTCTGGACATCCGGATCGGCGATGAGACCACGATTGTTGGGCGGTACGTTGAGCAGTAGCACGCTGTTGCGCCCCACGGATTTGTAGTAAATGTCCAGCAGATGCTCAAGCGATTTTACCTTTGCATCCTGATCCGCGTGCCAGAACCAGCCGGGACGTATGGAAACGTCGCACTCGGCGGGATACCAGACTTTGCCTGTAGCGTGGGGATGCCTTTCAGGACCTGGATCCTGCACACTCCATTCAGTTTCGCGGGCGATCCCATTCTCATTGCCGACCCAGCGGATGTCGGGGCCACAGATAGCGATGACGGCATCTGGCTGAAGCCTGCGGATGACTTCGTAATAGCTCTGCCAGTCATACTCCTGCCTCTTGCCGTTGGGACCTTCGCCACATGCGCCATCGAACCAGACCTCTGCTACCTCACCATAGTTGGTCATCAGTTCCGTGAGCTGGTTCCTGAAATGCTGATTATAGGCTGGCGAATCGCCATAGCTGGGTTCATGCCGATCCCAGGGTGACAGATAAAGCCCCAGCTTGAGTCCCGCTTCGCGGCAGGAATCAGCCAACTCCCGAACCACATCTCCCCTGCCGTTTTTCCACGGACTGTTCTTGACGGAGTGTTCCGTATACTTGCTGGGAAATAGACAGAATCCATCGTGGTGCTTGGCTGTAAGAATCATATACTTGAATCCAGCGTCCTTAGCCGCCTGCACCCACTGCCGCGTATCAAGCTCTGTGGGATTGAATATACCGGGATCTTCCGTGCCATCGCCCCACTCCCGATCAGTAAAAGTATTCACGCCGAAATGTAGAAACATTGTCAACTCAGCCTCCTGCCAGGCAAGCTGCTGAGGCGTCGGTTTTGCGAGCATTGTTATCTCCTCTCAAAGGGATGAAATTGTCAAATTGGTTATCCTACATTCTCCATTGTACTACTGATCGGCTCATTGTGGCAAGCCAAATTTTATGTTGACCTTTTGAAAACGATCTGATATATTGTTGATGCTGTAATATGACTAGAAACGGTGTACCTATAAAAGAGGTGATATATGCTTGAGGCAAATAAGAAGACCGCATCAGATATTGAGAACAGATACTATTTTGAGCCTATGAAAGAGATATTTGAAGAATGGGCTAGAAAAATTGGCCCGATAGCGGCTTTAGATAGCTTAACAGAGGTAATGCAGGAGGCCAAGCCGGAGGTAGAAAAAATCATTCGAGAGCGGCGGGATAGTGGCCGTATCCGAAATATCGATCAGGCCAGAAAATCGGTTGCCGGAAACGGATTCCAGGGACTTATAGCTTACAGCTTGATTAAACTACAGGAAATAGGCAAGCTCAATTGTAACCTAGTGATTACACTGAAACCTAGGAAACACCATTTGATAGAAAAATACGCCACAATCAAGATCGGAGACGAGGTTCAGAAACCTGACATTGATATGCTTTTATATATGGATACAGAACCTGAGAAATATCCTGTGATGATATACTCAATAAAGACCTCTCTCAGGGAAAGGGCGGGGCAAACTTACAGATGGAAATTATTAATGGACATAGCTACTTCAGGAAACTGTAAGAGTATCATAGACAAGTATGACTTGAGTTATGCAGCTTTAGGAGATTTCAAGGTTGGACTTATAACAGCCAATTTCTATAAAGAGATCATGAATCCTCAACAACGAGGTATGTTAAAATTCTTTGATTTTGCATATATCACGAAGAGCGGCAACTGGGAAAATCCCATATCGAATTTTTCAAGGATAGTGGATGATCTAAACTCTATATATGAATAGAGAATCTCCAACCGAGGCTAGATACCAACCTTCTTAAGCAAAACAATACTTTCCTTCCGCATGGTAAAGCCTGTCTTTCCCGGCTGGTTAGTCGGGCTGTTCTTTATAGGCATTCTCTTATTGGGTATATTTCTATATAGAATAGCTTGAGTGGTAAATCCTAGCCCCTCTCCCATCTCGCAGATGATTTGATCGGTCTTTAATACCAGTTCCTTCACGGTTCTATTACCTACAACTAGGCAAAAATGCTTATTTGGTTTCAGGATTTTATGAGCTTGCTTTAGAGCTTCATACAGATCGATATAGAAACTGAAGACCTCTTTTGCCCGTTTCTCGTCCCGTTCATGGATAGTGCCAACAGCATGTTTAAGAGTTTGGGACGTTTCCATCACAGGGCCGCCAAGCGAAGCCGCCTTACCCCCAAGCAATTCTTTATCCAGATTTCTTATATGCGGTGGGAGCAAATCCAACCACTGTGACGAAAGACGCGAGAACTGGCCATAAGCTACTGTGGTTCCACTATCTCCATACGGCGGGGAAGTTACTATGAAATCGACGGCATTTGGCGGTATTCCGTTATCTTTCGTTGAGTCACCCAGGATTATTCTTGCGTAAACACCGTCTTTGAGATCATTTAGATACTCCCTCATGCTAAGGATATTGCTTTCGCAGCTCTTGATGAATTCGTCAAATACATTGGGCTGGAAATCCGCCTCAAGCTTCTTCTTATCGCGATATAGCTTAAACTCTCCATGACGCGTGAAAGAAACTGTACGAACCACTTTGCTGAAACAAACACAGAAGAAATTCCGCATATTCTCTTCAGAGATATTCCATATCGCTTGTTTCAGACGGGCAAGCTCCTTGATGACATCCTCTGAGAACCAGAAATCTATATTCGGAAAGTTCGGGATAGGCGGATCTTGAATTTCCTGATAATCCTCCACAATCGATCTCAATTTATCCGCCAACGTTTTTGGGTCGATTGGAGTTGTTTTAACCTTCGCGATCAGAACAGCAAGCGGATTAAGCTCTATGCCTATAGAATTCCTACCTAGTAAGCTACTCTCCACCAGAGTTGTCCCCGAACCACAGAAAATGTCGCATATAGTGTCGCCCTCATTGGAGAATGCTGTAATGATTTTGCGAGCTACTTGCGGTATGAACATCGCCGGATATACGTGGAAACCATGTGTATAAGTTTTTGTATTATAGGTCTTGAAATCCCACTCGTCTATCCACCTATCTATACTCGATTCCGCATCATAATACTGACCATGATTGCTCGATCTTCCCATAACAACTCTTTGTTCGAGATTTCTCACCCGAGATACAGGTTTGGGTGAACTTGCGAGCATGGATGGGTCAAAAAGATATTCCTGAGAGCCTTCCTTTAGCTGGACAGCCTGACCAGAATGAGTCGCTCTATATTTGCTTGGATTTTGTGGAGCGACGAACGTTTTGCTCCTTTCAAGATAGTTTTCAAGATCCCGCCGCTTAAATCTTCGTTGTCCGCCGGGGGTTCGGACTGACTCTATAAACCCTTTTTTCTCCATCCGGTAGATTGTTTTTGGACTGACACCTAGCATGGTAGCAGCACCACCTGTGCTCACCATTTCGGATGGATCAGATGACAATGTATCCAATGTAGCCATGTAAGCACCTCCTTCCCATAGCTTGACAACATTATACAACACTGGACAAACCTAGTCAAGGATTTTTTTTGTTGACAATTCGGGACGGACGCTTTATACTATCGCTAACGCTGGGATGCAGGAAGCTTTTGAGTTGGCAATAGTATTCGGCGGTCAAATTGGGCGTCGAAAGCACTCAGGGCGGTGAAATATTATGAAGAGGACACTTACCACCTTTCTATTATTATCTTTTGCTCTGCTATGCTTGTGCAGTTCCTTTGCGCAGGCTATGAATCCCGCGGAGGCGGCGGAAAAATCAGAGCCACAGTTGGGAGTTGGGAGGACAAAGCTGACAATGGATGGGTTCTCCCTGCTAATGGGAGTCTATAGCCCACTGCACGATGAGATGAAGGGCATCTACGGCGGCATGTTCGCTATGAGCGGCCAATACTGCCTGAATATGAGCAGCTCTACCGACATCCTGACGTCCGTCGGCTTCATGCGAAAGAGCGGGAATCCATACTATGATGTCCCTACCTTTTCATCTGGCCAAGAGTCAAAAATCCGGATTATTCCTCTGGAACTCAGTATAAGACGACGGATGGTCTTTATGAGAAGCCCGGATGGATTCGTGACCCGCGGACTCTACATAGGTACGGGACTTAACTACGTCATGGCTAAGGAGGAAATTCCCGATATGCTGGAGGCTAGCGGCGGGGACTTCGGAGTGCAAATATTCGCCGGCCCGCAGATATTTTTCACCCGGAATCTCGCTTTCGAGGGTGAAATCAAGCTGTTTCTGAACGAGGTGGATATGAAGCACGAAGATGATAGATACTCCGTCACGCTGTCAGGACTGGTTATCAGAGCAGCATTGTCATGGTACTATTGAAAACAGGAGGCGCATCATGAGGCGGATAATATACCTGTTCCTTATAGCACTTTTTCTACTGCCTATCAGTGTCCATGCCCACGTAATAATCTTCTATCGAGATAGCCCGAGGGTCGATGTCTCGCACCGATCTATTATACTCTACGATAAGGAGGACCAGAAAATTGGGCTTATACCACAAATAAGCTTCAGAGGAAGCCCGGAAGACTTCTGCGTCATAGTCCCAACACCTGAAGCCCCAAAGCTAAACACGGTGCCAAGAGAAGTCTTCTACGAAGCCGAGCGACTGACGGACTCCATCTGGCGTGAAAGAGGCTCTGGATGTATCTCCGGAGATGTTCTGATCGATGGCGATGACGATGGCTACGACGACGCTGTATCTGCGGATGGCATCAGCGTCCTGGATGAGCAATCAGTAGGACTGTTCGACACCGTTACGCTCTCCGCGACCGACCCAAACTCGCTGATAAACTGGCTTCAGACAAATGGCTACAATTATAATGCTCAGGATAAAGATATAATCGACTATTATATAGACAGAGGCTGGGTTTTTACAGCTATGAAGCTGCGCGAATCCGTGCAGTACGAACCAGACTATTACTATTACAGATATAACATCAACCCCGTGCTCTTCAGGTATACAGCAAGCTCGCTGACCTACCCAATCCCGCTGGTTTCTATCAACGCCGCCGATAGAACCGATATATTGATTTATATACTGTCGGGCAGCAAGATGACCTTCCCGGGCGCGAGAACGGAATACGCCAACAGGATAGACGACAAAGAGATGGAAAATATAATCGAGCGCTATCCAGCCTTCGGCGGGCTGATCGGACAGAACCGATACCTCACAAAACTCCGCCGAACCTTCTCGATTCTGGAAATGGACGAGGATATTGATATAACACCCGCGCCGGATAACGAGGAATACAGAAAGGTTATATACAACGGCATGTCACCTGCAACGGATTTCATTCCACTGGGAGTAGTGGCAGCTATTTTCCTCGCCCTCCGGGCGTTGCAGGAAAGAAAGCGACGGAAAGCGCACGCTGGATATAATAAATAGCTCTTTAGTTAAGGGACTTTAGTTTGCCCCAACTCACGGGGAGTTTATCAACTGTCTCTACAGGTCTTGGGTGTGAACCTGATGCATCATAGATAAATATGTCATCATAGAACGCAGACATAGATTCAGCAAATATCCAGATGCATTTTGTATTTTCAATAGTTGCCGTAGCTCCTCTGAAGACACTCTTGTCAGTTTTTAATTCGCCATCAATGTATACATCGAAAATTCTTTTTTGCATATCGATGTCATAAGTAATATCATACCATTTTTCAATTTCCATAACCTGCAAAGGCAACCATGCGGCGTTGTTATTGAGGAGAGAATCAACCTGCATAGCGATGCAAACACCTCCCTCGCCCCAACTATTAGCCTCTATCACGCCCGGCGGAGAAATATACAGCATGGGTACTGGCGATGTAAGAGTAGGAAAGGCAAGAATTCTAAGCCTGTATTCGACGATGAGGTTCGCGGGATTTGGGCTATTCCATCCATTCCTTATTCGGAAGGCATTCTGTCCGGGTTTCTCCATTTTCAAACATTTACCATTCGCGCCAGGAATTCCTTCAACAATAGTAGCTGCAGCCCCATCAATGGCATTCATAGGCTCCCAATTATCTGGATCATCACCTGTATTATAGGAATTGAAAGTCTCAACGAACGGAAGAGGTGTATCAGCCAGAAGACCTGATTTACCAATGATCAACAAGCTTGTAGCTAAAACGACAAAGAATAATACTCTTTTCATTTTGACATTCTCCTTGCATTTTTAGGCACTGTAAAACAGCAAAACTGAGACGCCGATATTAGACATAAGCCATTGATGAAAAGGAGTTATCTAACCCTTCACTACTACTCCTTTATATCTCCCCATGTGGTGGCGAGCTTGCCGGAGAGATCAACGGCGGTTATGCCAAGCGCGGCCTCCAGCCCATCATCCATGATCTCTTTTATGTCATCCACCGGCAAAGCTACATTGAAGACCGCAACTTCGTCCATCATGCCCATTATCTGATTGCCAGGAGCATATCCAACATACCATTTGCCAGTGGTATTGGAGACTTCCTCGGAAAAAGAATTGGAGGCAACCTGAGTTCCATTAATATATAATCTCACTTGCGACTTATCATAAGTGGCGGCAACGTGATTCCAGCTATCATACCCAAGAGATGCGTATGAGCAGCACCCTCTACCATTCTTCCCCTGAACACAAAAATACGTAACATTCCCATGCGCCGGGTCTTCATCTTTCCATATTAGAAGGGAAGTAGATCCAGCTTCCCAACCGGAATAACTTCCAAATAACCATCTGTTGTCTAAGTCCTGATCAGGTTTGTTAATCCAGAACGTCACCGTAAATCCGTCTTTTATATGCTCATGGAGATTTGGTATTTCAACGTAGTCATCTGCTCCATCATATTCCAATGCCATGCCGAACTTGCCTTCTACAAATTCAGGTTGCCCGCTCAGAATAGCGTTGTTCCCAATTTCAGATAAATCCGCGACTATATCGTTATCCTCTATGTCAAACAACCATAAACCGACAGCAGATTTGGGATCTACTCCGGCAAGACACAGGCTCGATAAACACAGGCTGAATATTGCCACAGTCACCCATACCAAAACTTTCTTTACCATTGCGCACTTCATGTCTTAGTACCTCCATTCCTTTATCCATCAGCCTGCTGAAGCGCAAGCTTCTAAGATTAGCGGCTCTTCAGGATTAAGTGTGGAAAGATGCTCACATAATATGGTCGATAACTCGATAGTAATAATGAGACATCATCGCTTTCGTATGCTGGGATTCCATCTCAGATTTTATTTTGGAGTGCTGAAGCTTGCTTCAGCTTTGTATATGTTTTGTCAGATTTCGGAGATTTTTGGAAAAAAACCAAAAAGTGGACAACTTTTGGCCTACTTTTGGCCTACTTTTGTTCAACTTTTAGGTGCACCTAACTTTCTGCTAAACGCAGGTATAATCAGTGTTTCAGGAGTTTTTATCACCCAAAAAATTATTGCAGTTAAAATGGGGTTATTTCTGCAATTTAGCCACAAAAGTAACCCAAAAATCAGCAAAAAGGTGGCCAAAAGTTGACCAATATGGTCTTATGGAGTGCGGAAGCATCCCTGCGCAGGCAGGGATTCCGCTTTAGCAGCACTCATCAATCAACAAATGCAATTTGTGAGGCAATAAGCTGATGGCTGATAGCTGAAAACTGATAACTGATACGAGTTTTTCAGTTAGCATAGTAGAACGTGCAGCTTGCTCGTTTAGAATGTTGACCAGCCCTGGGAACAAGCTGGCAGCATGTTCTACTCATAAACAAGCCAGCGGCATGTTCTACTCATAAACAAGCTGGCAGCATGTTCTACTCATAAACAAGCTGACAGCATGTTCTACTCATAAACAAGCCAGCGGCATGTTCTACTCAGCAGATTTCGCCCGTAACTGAAAAACTCGTATAACTGATCGCTACCACACTCAATCCGGAAGAGCCAGATTAGCCAAGCCGGCGATAGAAGCTCTCAAACCCCGGAGCGAAGTCCCAGCCGTCAACTATGAACTCCAAAACTACAGTCCTTCCATCCCCATTGGCCTTCAAGGCGCGTTCCAGAGCGGGTTTTATATCTCCCGGAACTTCGACGCGCTCGCCATAGCATCCACTCGCCTCGGCTATCCTGACAAAATCCGGCTGAACGTGGAAATCCGTCGAGATGAATCGGTCGCCGCGCCGCTTCTGGCCGAATTTTATCCATCCCAGGCTGAAGTTGTTTAGCACTATATAAGTCACCGGGGCGTTATGCTGAACTGCGGTGGGCAATTCCTTCATGAACATCTGGAATGCGCCGTCTCCTGTGACGCACACTACCTTTTTGGAAGGTCGCGCCAGCTTTGCTCCTATGGCTCCAGAGACGCCGAGTCCCATGCAGGTTTGCTCTCCGGGCGCTATACAGCAGTCGATATCGAGAACCCTGTAGTATGGAACGTAGTATGACCAGAGATCCTGCGAACCGTTCTCGTTGACCAGGATCGTGTCTTTACCAAAGACCTGATTTAGCTCCCACACAATACGCTTGGTCTTCAGGGGAACCTCATCTGTCTGACACTCAGATCGCACTTCGGCTTCGTGGCGCTCTTTGGCTATCAGTAGTTCCTGCGTCCATTCGTTCTTTCTCCCAACGCCTCCAAGCTCTTCACCTACGCACAGGGACAGAGCCTCCAGAACCATACCAGCATCCCCGACTATGGGGACATCCGGAATCCAGTTCCGTCCGATCTCATGGGGATCTATGTCTATCTGGATATATTTCGCCCCTTCCGGGAAAAACTGCTGTTTGCCAGACTGGAAGTCCTCGTTCCGCGAACCTACAGTTATGAGCAGATCCGCCTCGCCGTATACCCGCTCTCCCAGCCTGCTGAAGTATAGCCCCACCTGACCAAACGCGAGGGGATGGTCCTCCGGCAGTATACTCCGCCCGCACGGGGTAGTCATGACTGGCGCATCCAGCGTTTCTGCCAGCTTCCTCAACTGCCGGAACGCACGGGAATAGAAAGCGCCCCCTCCGGCCACTATGAGCGGTCGATCCGCTTCCAGCAGTAGTTCTGCGGCTGCCTCGATCATGGCAGGATCGCCTGCCGGCCTCAGTGGATATACTGCCGGGACGTAATCGGGAACATCGTCCTCCACCGCGCCCAGATCCTTGGGCACTTCGATGAACACCGGGCCTGGTTTGCCGTTAGCTGCCAGCGAAAAAGCGCGACGCATTATCCAAGGCGCACGCTTCGCCTGATTTATTCGCTGTGCCCACTTGGTTATAGGCTTCACAATACCAATCTGATCCACCTCCTGGAACGCTCCCATCCCGGCGTTTGCAGCGTTGGACGCGCCGCAGATAGCGATAACCGGTACACACGCGGAATCAGCCTCCATGATACCGGGCACCAGATTTGCGACTCCCGGTCCGCTGGCCGCGTAGCATACCCCCGGCTTGCCAGTCATCCGCGCGTAAGCCATAGCCATGAATAAACCAGAACTCTCCTCCCGCACCAGCACTGGCTCGATCTCCGGGGCGTCATAAAGGGCGTCGTAGAACGCATCTCCGCCAGGCAGCCCGAAGATGTGCCTGATACCCTCAGTTTTCAATGCCTCAACTATCGCCTGCCAGGTGTTCATTGTTCCATCCTCCCAGAAGAGATATAAACTACTGTATTATCAAGAAAAAGCCCCAACAGCCAGGGCCATTGGGGCACATTGCGAATCGTGCACCTGAAGCCTATATGACGACTTCTTTGCCGGTTCTACCTGATTCATATATGGCGTTCACGATCTCCACAGCGTGTTTGGCGCTCTCGATGGTGATCAGAGGTTCCCGATCCTCCAGGATGGCCTGCACCATATCTTCTATCATACCCACATGCCCCGATGAACCCACAGCCATTGGATCTGATGATGTAGTTACGCCGCGCTTTTCCTTTGGTCCGTAGAGGCTGAGCATTTCCGCCTCTTCCTCTTTCATTCGCTCTCCCTGAATTTTCCACGCCGCCAAGTGCCCCTCTCCCCACGCGAGACTCCCGGTCTCACCGTGAATCACGGCGATCTGAGACAATCCCGGATACGCGCACGTTGTGGTGGAAAGCGTGCCTATAGCGCCATTCTCGAACTTCAGCAAGGCGGCTGCCTTATCTTCGGATTCTATGTCATGCCCGAAGACGCCGTAAGCGCCTATAACGGATTTCACTCGCCCGGCAAGCCACTGCAACAGGTCTACCGTATGCACGCCCTGATTCATGAGGGATCCGCCGCCGTCCATATTCCACGTGCCCTTCCAGCTTCCATGCTCTCCCTGATAGTAGCTCTGCGCCCGATACCAGGGGAGTATGCCATGTACGCCTATCAGCTTGCCCAAGCGTCCACTGTCGATGGCATCCTTCATTCTTTTGTTCATAGGGCTAGTCCGAGACTGGAAGATGCCGCTCATCTTCACGCCGGCTTTTTTACCTGCCTCAATCAGCTTGTCGATCTTCGCAACTACGATATCCACAGGCTTCTCTACAATGACATTTTTTCCAGCTTCTACCGCAGGGATGGCCATGTCCACGTGCATTCCGCTGGGAGTGCATACGTTTATCACTTCGATGTCGTCGTCTTTCAGCATCTCGTCGTAGCTTGTGTATGCCTTGACATTGTGCGCTTCGGCCACCGCAGATAGTCGTTTTTCATCAATGTCGCAAACAGCAATCAGCTTAGCCCCTTCAGCTCTATCTACGGCTCTTGCGTGATTCTTTCCCATTCCCAGACCAACAACTCCGAATCCAATTTCTCTTTCCTGTGCCAATTGAATCTCCTTTCTTTGTAGCGTCTAAATCGTCGAAACCGTCTAAAACGTCAGAACCGAATATATGACAAAGCGATTCTGACGATTTCGACGGCTTCAGCGTCTTCGACGAGTTTATTTGTTATCGTTCGCGCTTTGCAAATGCAGTCACTGTATTGGCATAGCTCATGGGTACGCCAGTGTCGTACCGCCTGCCATCAGTTTCATAAACGTAGAATACGCCTCGCTCTTTCCTGAGCATCTCCAGTGCGCTGGTTAATTGAATCTCACCGCGTTCCCTTATATCGTTATCCATGAGGTATTTGATGTGCTGGAACAGATCGGGCGTGAGTATATACTGCCCAAAGAAGCATAAATACTCGCCAAGTGGAATACTGTCAGTCTGTAGATGCCTCTCAGCATATTCCACTGTTGGTTTCTCTTTTATCTCCAACGCTTCATAGACTCTGGCATGATCCTGCGTTTGCCTCCCGGCGACTGTGCCAAAAAGATGCAACATGTCCTCGGAAGTCCTCATGACAGCACAGATGCTTTCGCCCAACTGGTTGAATATATCCACAAGCTGCTGTACGCATCTGGTGTCACTGTCCGATATATAGACATGATCGCCCAGCAGCAGCAAAAATGGCTCGTTATCGACCCAATCCCTGGTGCAATGCACCGCGTGGCCAAAGCCTTCTTGCTCTCTCTGTATGATATATGAAAGCCGGCCGGACAACTCCGCCAGCCGTTTCGATTCCTCTACAGCCCAGGGGAGTTCTGATAATCTCCGCTCCAGTTCAGGCGAAGCAGGTTCGTTGAAGTAACTTATGAACGCTTGCTTCTCATCTTCCCGCACCACCAGGCAGATCTCCTCTATCCCCGAACCTACAGCCTCCTCAATTATCAACTGAATCAGCGGCTTAATCATACCATCCCTGTCAACGATGGGGAAAAGCTCCTTCTTTATAGCCTTTGAAGCAGGATACATCCTGGTACCATAACCTGCCACCGGGATCACGGCTTTTTTAATTTTATTCATACCTTCGCTCCACATAGCTCCTGAATACTATCGGGCAGATGCCAACCGATGATCTGAACACTATCTTAGCACATTGTCTTTGCGAAGTCAATACTTCCGCTTGGCGAATTCGTAATTGCTATTCGGTCGGGGTTGGAAAACCCCGACTATCGGTTGTAGTGATGTTCCCCATAACCACGATAGTCGGGACATTCCTGTCCCGACGGCTTTGGGACATAAACTTTGTGCTTGGGCAATGATTAAGTTATCAGCGATTGTATTTGATCTTGCTCCAGGTTGTGGCCAGCTTTCCTCTGGCTTCTACAGCCTGCATACCTTGAAATTCCAACATGAAGACGCCGCCTGCATAGCCTCTATATTCATTGGAGCCAGGCATCCCGCCGTTCTCTTCTCCCACGCTATGGCTGGTCCTTATTACGAACTCTCCATCACCGCCGGGGTCGATATTCGTCCATTTCGCTACATAGCCAACACCATTTACTCCGGTGACAAATTCCACTGCGTCCTCGCTCACTTTATGGGCGTCATCTGAACTGGCATAGGTAGAACTATCCGCTCCCATGATCTTCCAGTTTGTCACACGATCTGCATAATCAGCAGCACCACCCCGGTTGACCGACCCCGCGAATGTATAGGCACCAGCCGGCTCCAAACCCTCAATTATCAGATCCAGATACCATCCCGGCGCATCTCCATAGCTGATATTCCCTGTGGGATCTACATAATCGCCAAAAATCTCCGCTGCATCGCTTCCGTCGTCGAACGCGGCGGCATCCTTAGCCCAGTTGAGACTTCCCGAAGTCTTAAACTCTACATAGGTCACCGTAATCCCCGTATTACCACCATCGCTCTGCCTGATCAGCTCCCCGGACTCCGGATGTGTATTTGTCCGGCCAATGGCAAAGGTTGTCACATTGTCGGCGATGAACTGCCCCTCCACATAAACACAGTCGTTATATGCAACCCAGGGATCTGAATCTGCGTAAGCCACAGCGCTCAATATGGCAAAAACTGCCGCAAGACTGATTGCGCGTTTCATAATAACCTCCTCAACTGCAACATTTTTGACATTGCCCAAATCTAACAGCTTCGGCTGTTATCTCACAAATTATACCTATTTCGGTTAGAAATGAGACTGTAGTGACAGACCTATGTGTCTGTCCAGGTGCGACAAAACCCCGATACCGGGCGCACACACAGGTGCGCCACTACAACGCTAATGGGTATCGTTTCTAACTGAAACAGGTATTAACCAATGATATGCTAATTATACCTCCACAATACCGCGGGATCAATGAATAAAAGCAGATTTAGATTCCTCTGGATCGGCTAATTGGCAAAATATTTTCAAAAAAGCCTTGCACTATCACCCAATATTGTGTTAATATATATATAACATTTGTAAATATCGAAGAAGGGAGGAGCAAAATATGTCTGTGGCCGATCGGATCAGAAACCGGCGTGCGGAGTTAAGCATCACGCAAACGCAACTGGCTAAGTCTGCCAAGCTTACTCCTGCCGCCATTTCTCAATTCGAATCAGGATCGCGCAAGCCCTCTTTTGATGCGTTGTCGAAGCTCGCCTCGGCCCTGAAGGTAACTACCGATTTCCTGCTGGGCATGAAGGCACCGGGCTATGACGATATTCTAGCAGATCCAAAAGTTGGTGTAATGTTCCGAGGGATGATGGGTCTCTCGGAAAAAGATAAAGAAACTATGCTGGAATTCTATGAGTTTATCAAAAATAGGGGCGCTTAATAAGGAGCAGGAAGAGGGCTATGTCACAAAGGTCAGTAGTACGCCGATCTCCAAATGAGTATGCGAAAGAGCTTCTCCAGAGATTGAATGTGAGGAGTGTGCCTATCTATCCCCGGAAGATCGCCAAAAAGATGGGTATACTTATATGGGAAAGGGAAGCGGAGGCCGGCTACGACGGATACCTGATCGCGGCAAATGGCACATGGGGGATAATGATAAATAGCTCCATCAAGTCCAGAACACGAAAAAGATTTACAGTAGCGCACGAATTAGGACATTATTGCATCGGTCACCATAAGGGAATCAATTACCGGTGTTTCAGAAAAGATATAGGAGCCACCAGTCTCTCTGCCAAACAAGACGAAAGAGAAGCAAATGAATTCGCTGTGGCATTGCTCATGCCAGATGAATATTTCAGGGAAGACATCCAGCAGCAGGAGGTAAGTCTGGATACAATAAATTTTCTGGCAACCAAGTATGAAACCTCTATGACAAGTACCGCTATCAGATATGCTCGCCTTAGTCCCAACGCCTGCGCCATAATAGTCTCGGAAGCAGGCAAGATCAAGTATTTGGCGTATTCGGAGGAATTCAAGAAGCGGAAATCCCTCTACATCTCCAGAAATATGCCGTTGCGGGATGGCTCTTACGCGAAGAAGCTATTTGATGCGAATCTTCAGGCACCCGAAGAGTGGGGCGAAGTAACGGCGAATTCGTGGTCAGCCAATATCTCTGATCCAGGGATGATTATACGAGAGCATTCCAAATGCCTGCCAGCATTCAAACAGGTGCTATCTCTCATCTGGTTCTCGGAGAGAAGAACTGATCCCCCCAAACGAATAGCTCACGTATTGGTGGAATAATAGAGTAGGGGCGGGTAAACGGTCTTTGATCTGCCAATCAAAGACCGTTTACCCGCCCCTACACTGAAAAACTCGTATTCTTACTACTTCTCCACAGGTCTTTCCTTCAAATTCTTGAAAGCCAGACCTGAATCTGACGCTGGAATAAGCTGAAGTGGCTCAGACAACAGAAAATCACCTTTCTGTATCCACTCCTTCAGCAGATTGGCTATCTGTTTAGCCTTTGGATAACTGGAAAGCGGCGCCGTGCGAACTTTCTTTCCCTGCACCTCTATCTCTCCGGACCTCATCTGTTTGTAGTTCACCTCACCCAGACTACCCGGTTTGACGTTGGGATAACTGTCACTGTAGTCGATTATCTGTGTGATTATATCCTCGTCCTTGACGGAAGTGTATCTGGCCATTTCTTCATCCAGTATTGGGATAGGTATGCCCATGCCAACTGAAAGAGTCGCGCCATAGCCTCTGAACGACACGCCACGTATCCAGTCGGTGCTCATATCCTTGAGATCACCTATAACTGCCAGCGTACCAGCTCCGCCTTTGGTCACTCCGCCTTCAGTCCTGGGCACGGTGGGATTATGCTGAGTTCCCTGCCATATCACATATCCAACTCCGCCACCCAGGAAGATCCTGGTTCCTATGCCTGTGGTTCTGTATTCTGGATCATTCAGCAAAGGCGACAACTGAGCAGCGCTACAGTAATTAGCATTGCCAAGCTCGGCCTTCAGAGTACCCATATACGTGTATATGGTCTTGTGGGAAAGGTTGACCGCGCAGTTGTAGTTCTGATAGGCATTTCTGGGGTTGGTCAATACAGCCTCGTTCAGATCCTCCAGTTTTATCCAGGTGTCTAACTCCTTTCGCGGATAGCAGTCGGTCCCATAAGCAATGGCTTTCAGGCGAACGTCCTTCCCGGCAATTAAATCCTCGATTACATGCCCTCCGCCGTATTTAAACTCGCCGGGGAACACTTTGTTCAGCGGATCATCTTCCGGCATCTCTGTAACGCCAATATACAGATCAACAGCCGCAAGACCGGCATAAGCGTTAATCCCATTGAGCCATGCCTTCTGCACCTTAATCCTGGGTTTGGAATGCCCGAAGTTCAGAAACGCTCCGCTGGAACACATTGGGCTGAACGTCCCGGTGGTCACCACGTCTACTTCCTGAGCAGCTTTCTTTGTGCCTTTCTCCTCCACAATGTCGATCATCTCTTCTGCAGTGACAACGACTACTTCACCTTTCTTAATCTTCTCGTTAATCTCTGTGTAAGTCTTTGGCATTTTTAGCTTCCTTTCTGTTTTGTCATGTCCTCGTAAATCCGTCCTATCTGTTCTCCACCAAGAATCCGCAGGCAGAAGACTGTTGAATCAAAACGCGCATATGCCTGGTATACCAATGGAGCCATCAGCAATAGAACAAAGATTATGGTTATATCAATAGATTAAATACAAGTGGGGTCTGTTAGCCTCATCCCGATAATGATCAAACAGGGATGAGGCAACGCATGGTCATGGTGAGAGCTATGCAAACTTCAGGTGTTATGCGTATCACGCGGGGAAAACTATATGATGATTCTGGCAAATACATGATCAATAACCCCGAAAGCAATTGCTCCATGCGTTTTCTACTCTTGTACCGAATTGATACTTCGATACAATTGAATCTGGAGATAAATTATATCATAGACTATAGGTGTGGTCAAGTATAATTTTTCTCTAATGGGAATTGCCGAGCCAGACACACTGCTCACCCACCATCTTCTCTACTTGTGAGATCAGGGCTTCTGTGGGTGATACTTTAGTGTCAGGGTTGGCCTGTATAACGACCTCATCATATTGGGAAGTTTTGAAGTGCAGGAATAGATTACAGCCACCCTTATTGTCGGCAAACACGCCCTTCAACGACTCCAGAGCAGATGACTCCAGCATGGTCATCGGCAGACGGACATGGACAGAAGTGGAGAATCTCTGTCTCGCAGCATCCAGTGACAGCACTTCATCTACCAGAATGCTGATATTCTCGCGAGCGCTCTTCCCATTGCCCGTATGCCCCTTCACCCAGACAATGCTGCCTTCCTGTATTGCGTCAGAGCAACTCTCCAGCGCCTCGGAGAATACCACCAGATCCACTGTACCTTCCAGATCCTCCAGAGTTACGAAGGCCATCTGCTTGTCGTTCCTGGTGGTATGATTACGAATACTGGCAATCATCCCACCGATGGTGATAGGCTCTCCATCCTCGATATCCTCAAAGGTGGAAGAGGATGCGTTAGTATATTCTTTGATCAACTGCTCGCAGCGCGACAGCGGATGACCCGATATGTAGAAACCGAGTATCTCCTTTTCCATAGCGAGAACCTCGCTGCCACTCGCCCTTGGCACATTCGGCAGCTTCCGAATATCGGCGGAGAAGCTATCAGAGAAGTCAAAGAGTGATGCCTGACCAACTGCCTTATCCCTTTGGGCGCTCTGTCCTGACTCAATAGCTGTATCCAAAGCCGCCAGAAATTGCGCCCTATGCCCATCGAGAATGTCGAATGCTCCACATTTGATAAGGCTTTCGATACATTTCCTGTTGGCGGCTCTGGGATCTACTCTTTCGCAGAAATCGAATATGGATTTGAATGGTTCCCCGGCTTCTCTGGCAGCCACTATGGATTCAACGGCAGATTCGCCCACGTTCTTAACCGCTCCTAAGCCGAATCTTATACTCCCGTCGCGGATGACGAATTCGTTGTAGCTTTCGTTTACGTCCGGCGGGAGAACTTCCATGTCCTGCTTTTGACATTCCTTAACATATTTGATTATTTCGGCAGTGCTGACAGAACTGTCATTCCTTCTCATTGCATTCGTCATGCCCGCAGCCATGAACTCCAGCGGATAGTGAACTTTGAGGTATGCCGTCTGATAGGTTATAAGAGCATAGGCGGTGCTATGTGATTGGTTAAAGCAGTAGCCAGCAAACGGAATCATAGACTCAAAAACATCATTGGCAATCTTCGGATCTATGCCCTTAGCGCGTGCCCCATCCAGAAAGGGTCCGCGTTGCTTCTCGATCTTATCTACGAGCTTCTTCCCCATGGCCCTCCGCAATACATCGGTTTGGCCCAGAGTAAATCCAGCCATCTCCCGCCCGATTTTCATCACCTGTTCCTGATAGACTATGGCGCCATAGGTATCCTTGAGTACCGGCTCCAGAACTGGATGAGCATACTTAATGGGTATGGTGCCCAACTTGCGACCAACATACTCGTCCATCATCCCACTCTGTATGGGGCCGGGTCGGTAAAGACTGACAAGGGGAACGAGATCCTCAAACATCCTGGGCTGAAGTTTGAGGACAAGATCCACGTAGCCCTGCCCGCCAAGCTGCCACAAACCGAGGGTGCGCCCGGTACAGATCAGATCATAGGTAGCCTCATCATCCATGGGTAGATTATTCAGATCTATTTTCACATGATGGTTTTCTTCTATGAGCTTGAGAGCATGATCTATCATGGGGAGGCCAGCAATTCCTAGAATATCAAGTTTATTGACACCTATCTCTTCCAGGATTTGCTTATCATATTGCACAACTATTTCGTTTTTGCTGGTTTTATATAGAGGAACATATTGGGTAAGCTTGCCGCTGGTTACAACTACGCCTGCCGCGTGAACCGAAGCATTTCTGGCTACATTTTCCAGAGTTCGTGCAATGCTCATAAGTCGTTTATTTTCGGGATCCTGGGCTATCTTCTGCAATTCAGGGACAGTTTCTATAGCCTTATCCAATGACATGGGCTTATTCTGAATGGATGGTATCAAGTTGGAGATCGCTCTCGTTTCTTCGGGAGTCATACCAAGAACGCGCCCTACATCCTGAATAACTTGCTTCGAGGTCATCCTGTGAAAAGCTATAATCTGAGCCACGCTCTCTCTCCCAAACCTCTCGATCATGTAGTCGACGACTTCGCCACGCCGCAGGGAATCAAAATCGAGGTCGAAATCAGGCGGCGTGATTCTCTCAGGGTTCAGGAATCTCTCAAAGACCAGTCCATACTTCATGGGATCAATATTGGTTATACTCATACCGTAGGAGACAATGCTCCCGGCGGCGGAGCCGCGTCCCGGGCCAACGCTGATACCTTTGCTTTTTGCAGCCAGGACAATATCTCTGGCCATAAGGAAGAAGGGCGCGAATCCAGTCTTTTTTATCAATCCAAGCTCATATTGCAGCCTGTCCTCGACCTCCTGACCGCCTTGCGGATAGAGCTTCACCAAACCCTCCCGGGCCAGGTGCTCAATGTAACTATCCGGATCATGTCCATCGGGAACTTCATAGCCGGGTATCACTACCTCTGCTTCTGCGCCAAAGGGAAGCTCGAGATTGCACTTCTCAGCGATCCTTAGGGAGTTGGCTATTGCTTCCGGATAATCGGAAAACAGGGATTGCATCTCCTCGAGGGAACGGAAGTGAAATACGTCCGAGCCAAACTTGATGCCAGTGGGATCATCAATTGTCTTTCCCGTCTGAATCGCGAGTAACGCTTCATGAGCCTCGGCATCTTCATGTCTGATATAGTGGCAATCATTGGTGACTACCACCGGGATCTCAAGAGATTTGGAAAGTTTTATGAGTTCAGGCATAGCGCGCTTTTCATCGGGAAGCTCATGATACTGCAACTCCAGATAGAAGTTCCCCTGACCATAAATATCCCTGAGTTCACCAGCTATCTGCCTTGCCTGTTTGGCCTGTCCGGCGAGGATAAGCGCGGGAACCTGTCCCTGTATGCACGCGCTGAGGGCCATAAGCCCTTCATGGTATTCCTCCAGTAATTCCTTGTCAACACGGGCGCGATAGTAAAAACCCTCCGTATACCCTCGGGAGACAAGCTCCATGAGGTTCCTGTAGCCAACGTCATCTTTGGCCAGGAGAACAAGATGATATGAAGCCTCTTTGGGATCTCTATTGAATCTACTGGACGGCGACACGTTCACTTCGCACCCGACAATGGGCTTTATCCCCTTCCCCTTGGCCGCCATGTAGAACTCCATAGCGCCAAACATATTCCTGTGGTCAGTGATGGCCACCGCCGGCATCCCAGACTCATGAGCTATATCCACAAGGTCAGACAAACGACTGGCGCCATCCAACATGCTGTATTCGGTATGGTTGTGCAGATGTACAAAATCAGTATGAGGCATATTTCCGATCCCCTCCAATAATCTTCCTATATAGTATAAATGAATGATAGCATTTGCTTACCCCCGCGAACTGTTTCCCAAACAACGAAGAATGAGGACACCGAAGGAGAATAGAAAGGGCAAAAAACCGGCAAATCAAGACAATATGCCGTATTTTCGCATCCTTGCTGCACCTCTGCGTTGAGAATTTGACATTGTTCGCTTCTTACCAGGGAGAATATGAAGACAGTATAATTATAACATGGAGGAGGGAAATTGGCAAAGAGGTTTTTCAGTATTCTTGGCGGCAAAATAGAAAAACGGCTGCTCAAAAGAACAGCCGTTTAGTTTTCCAATACCCAAATCATCGTGGGAAATCACTTGGGGATGGTGATATACTTTAATCGGAGGCTATCCATATTATGGACCCGACGAGCATAATAGCTACGGCAGCGACCATGGCTTTTGGATTCACTTTTTTCCTCACAGGCTTCGGCGGCGCCTTACTCCGAGCAAGATCCTCACATCTTCTGAGTTCAGCTCTTAGCCTATCCCGATCCGCCGTAAGCTCTTCGATCTGTCTGCGGCATCGACGAAGTTGCGCCTCCAACTCCCCGGCGTCGCCGCTCCTTCCCCTCTGAGCCGCAACTCGCATCTCACGCTCTTGAGCTTCAAGCTCACCTTCTTCTTTCATCCTCTCCACCGCGCTCTTAACATTCTCAAGCATGGCTTCAAGTTCTCTAATGGTAGCATCCTTCTTTTTAACATCGGCCCTGCACTCCTCCAGTGCCTTATTCAGCCGCTTCACTCTGGCTTCGCACTCTCTCAGTGCCCTGGAGCGCTTCTCGTTCTCGGCCTCACACTTCTTGTTCTCATCTTCGCAACGCTCGAGTTCCTTCTTCGCCTTCGCAAGCTCATCACGAAGTTTTTTCTCGACCGCGTTCATCTTCTCGATCTCATCATCGGCCTTTTCAACGATCTTCTTCGCATCCTTAGCCGGGATGTAGACTACAGTTCCAATTGGTATTGCTCTCTCATTGGGAATCTTGTTCATCTCTTTGATGTATTCCCACTCGAGCGGATTTTTGTAATATTCTTTGGCCAGGTTCCAGAGGCATTGGTTATTACCTGCTTCCACAGTAACCTTAGCCATGACCTCAAAATCAACTTCGTCTTCATTTAACTGAGCGCGCAAGGTCCCCACATAAGCCAGCCCAGCCAGCAGGAGCGAGAGTACCAGTATTGCGGTTATCTTCCAGCGCTCAACTATATAAGTCATCAGGATCACACTCCTTCTCTAACAGAGTAGGCTTTCGGGAGTCTTATCGCCCACACAATTCGGCAAGCCATATTGCTACTTTGCATCCCAGAAAGATACTGTTAGAAACTAGCGCATATCGAGACGTAGTGGGTATCAGGTTCCAGTCCATCTCTCTTTATGGAATATGCATAGTCTAAGTTAATATCAGACATTCTAACGCCCAGCCCTACAGAGAATTCTTTCTCGCTGGTAACACCAAGCCGGAAGCCGATTAGCTCGGCAGCCCAATACTCAGCCCCCATGTGCAGAACAGCAGTCTCACCCTCTAAACTTACGAAAGCCTTACTCAGGTCAACAGCAATCAACAGGCTGTTCTGCGGAAGGAGTTTGAGTGCAGTTCCTACCCTGAGTTGTACGGGTATTTCGGCTCCCGCGATTTTCCCGAATATATTCTGAACGGTTAATCCAATAGTCATAGCATCAACAGGATCCGCCAGGATACCTATATCCAGTCCACCGAAGCCCATATCAGTACTTTCGAGGTTAGGATCGACCTTTTGTGACATGATCTTGATGCCGCCACCTAGTCGAACTGGATCGAAAATAGCTCCGTAAGAAAGCAGAAAAGCGTTATCGGAACTATCAAACTTACCTTCAGGTACATTATTATCACTGTAACGCTCTATACCCGAGACACCGGCGTTTATCCACGCTAGCCCGAAGGTACCGATGTTCGGTATTGTTTTGGCTAACGCCACGAAGTTGTGCTTGCGGTCTAAATCGTCTCTGGCGCCATACATACTTGCGAATGAGGTAGATTTAACTCTACTCAAACCCGCGACATTCCATACGGTAGCCGTAGCGTCGTCAGCAACAGCAGTTGATGCGCCACCCATGCCCATGGATCTGGCACCAACGCCCTCTCTGAGATAGGGAGCTCCATCTATGATGCTGCTCTCTTCTGCCAGAGCACAAGAGATTAGCAGAAGGAATATCGCTCCCATCACCCCTATCATCCATCCTTCTTTCCCACGATTCATTATGTAAAACCTCCTATTTCAATGCGAACAAAGTCACTTGGAGCAAAAGGGTAGGGAGGGAACGTTCTAGTTCCCTCCCTCATCGAGACTATTCTTCTCTTACGATAGCGATCTTGACGATCGCGGATTTCGTCTCGCTGTTAGTCTGCACAAGAATCTGGCAGAAGTAGACACCGTTGGCAAGTCGATCTCCGCCCATGTCCGTTGTGCCATCCCAGTTAATCTCGACTGCTTCACCAGCCTGAACATTTTCCTCGTCCTTGACTGTTGCGACGAGCGTAGCTGTGAAGTCGTAGATCCTGATAGTGACATTAGCCGACTGGCTCAACCCGAAGGTAATCTTAGTGCCACCACCACGAACTGGATTCGGATAGTTGTGCGGATCAACGAGTGTGAGAACATCGCCCTCTACCACGAAGTTGACTACTACCGGCTCTGCCTTGTTACCCGCGACGTCGCTCACTTCAACGGTCAGTGTATGACTGCCGTATCCGAGCTTGACTTCGTAGGATGCCTCACCAGCACTGACAACCTTAGCCGATGATTTGGCAGGTGCCATAGCGGTAGCTGTCACAGGCTGGTCATCCACCTTTACACTGATGGACATCAGGTCAACACCAGAGCCTTCATCAGCGTAGCTAATCTTGATGATCGGCCTCACGCCTACCACAGCATCCTCCCTGGGTGATATTACTACCACCGTTGGCGGTGTGGTGTCAGCTACGGAGAACTTAGACGTTGCATCGGCAGTGTTACCCAGCATATCAGCGGCTACCACCCTGAGGGTGTGATCACCATAAGCAAGGCCTGTAGCCATATACTGGACACTTTCGGTTGTAGCAGTAGCGTCCACAAGCTCACCGTCCAGGTAGACCATCACGGAATCGGGATCGACTCCTGAACCATCATCCTCCAGTTTCACGGAGATCATGATTCCACTGGCCGCCTCATCCTCAGGTACGGTGCCCTTCGGCGACTCAACCGTAATCGTCGGCGGAGTGCTTTCGAGGGTGAAGGTAGAGCTATCAGAAGCGACGTTACCAGCTCTGTCAGCTACCTCAACCATAACCTTATAGGTGACACCAATTTGCAGAGGCGTCAGGACCTGGAAGCTCGCTGAAGTTTCATTTATCGTAGCCGGTAACACTACGCCGTTGAGTGAGAGTGATACGCTGCCAGTATCAACACCTGAACCTGTATCACTGTAGGTTGCGGTCAGACCTGGTGTAGCGGTATCAACCTCTCCACTAGGCTCCACCGAAGCTATTACCGGTGGTGTCTCTTCGACCCTGAACGTCCACGTCTCAATAGCGGAATTACCGAACTGGTCGGAAACTTCTACGGAGACCGTATGGGTTCCCTTGCTCAGTCCTGTAGCCAGGTAACTTATTCCGGAAGCTGATGGCGTTGCGGATACCGTTTCGCCATCCACTCTCATCAGAGCTGTTGTCTGGTCTACGCCTGACCCAGAGTCACTGTAGTTGGCCGATATGGCAACATCTATGCTCTGTTCAGTTCCCGTCGGCTTCATGCCGCTGATCCTCGGAGCGGTAGTTTCCAGTTGGAATGTCCTGGATTCAGACGCTACGTTACCAGCTTCATCAGCGACAGTCACTGATACGGTATAGGTCACGCCAGGTCTAAGCGGCTGCTGAACACCGAAGCTAGCTTGTGAAGCAGTAACATCAGCCTGAACAACCTCACCGTTGAGTGAGAGTGCCACGGAGTTGACGTCGATCCCTGTGCCAGAGTCTTCATAGCTGGCTGATAGAACCGGCATGTCATCATTGATGGTACCACTCGGCGCCAGAGCAGTGATGTTCGGCGCTGATCCTTCGATGATGAATTCCCATGAATGTTCGGCAACGTTACCAGCCACATCAGCAACAGTCAACATGGCAGTGTGCGTACCGCTTTCCATGATGCTGGCCGATCTATGGCTTACTGAACCTTCAGTTACTTCTGCATCGACAGCCTCACCATCAACCGAGAGACCAACCGAATCCAAGTCAACACCTACGCCATCATCACTGAACTTAGCAGAGATGATAGGCCTTCCAGTGTCGTCAACTTCAGTTGGTGTTGTGTCGGAGATAATTGGCGAATCAGTTTCCAGAGCGAAACTCCACTCAATTTCAGAAACGTTTCCTGCATCATCTGCCACCGAAACCTTGACAGTATAGTTGACTCCAGCTTCCAACGAATTGGCAGGTGTGTAGCTGACTGCAGACGCCGTAACAGTAAGGTTAGCCATTACAGCACCGTTAAGAGTAAGCGACACGCTGTCTTCGTCGATGCCAGATTCATCACTATACGCAGCAGCGATGGTAGGCGCTGCATCATCCACACCAGGACCCTCTGGGGTCTGACCGGAGATTTCCGGGCCGTCCATTTCCTGAACTCCCAGAACCTTGCGTACCGTTGTTTGGTTACCTGCTGCATCTTCAGCTACGACGACGATTTCAGTTCCGTCAGCCGCTCCACTTAAGTCATAGTTTACCGAAATACTAACCGCAGGACCAGTCTTCTCATCAACTGGTGCGCCGTCAATGAACAGTGTGACGATATCAATACCACTAACATCGTCTACTGCGCTGGCGGACACAAGTGCGCTCAGGCTTTCGGACGTCAACTCATCAGGAACTTCAAGAGTGACTACCGGGCCGCTCTGGTCAGCAACCAGGTGTCTGGTGAAGTATGCGTCCGGTTGCGAAGAATCATAGCCATCGCCGTCTGGTTCGGATCCGTTGTTACCAAGTAGGTCTACGAGGAATGTGCTGTCGTAGTATCCTGTGAACGGATCTGACGCCGTAATGGCCAGAAGACCTGCTTCATAGAAGTCATCCAGATAATCCAGATCCATGTAGAACGCACCACTTACCTCAGAGGCTATGTTCTCCATAGTCATCAGGACAGCCCTGGTAAGATCCTCATACAGGTATATGGCGTTCTCATTGTGATTATCCGTGACAGTGGGTTGAGGCTTCTCAGCGTAGAACACCACTTCGTAGGTATCACCATCGGCGATCTGACCTGAGTAGATAGTGTAACTCGCTCTCCAGGCCTCATGCCGTACATCAGAAGCGTTGTCATGTATACCTGTCCAAGTCTCATTGTCTATACCATCAGGTGTATAATCATCAGCATACTCCAGTATGGGTCTGCTGGTAGCTACCAGCGTCTTCCTCTGGAAGTTGATGATGTTGCCCTGGTCGATAGCCCTCATAGGAGTATTTTCACCCTCTACCAAGTGCTTGAAGACATCCACCCAGATACTCCGCTGCAGTTCCGCAGCGCTCATGCCAACACCCTCATCCACTATAGTGATGGCAGCCACAGCGCCCTCAACTGAGTTGAAGTATCTAATGCCATTCCGCTGTGCGGTATGTGTAACCACCAATGGTGGAGTCCGGTCAATGAAGAAGAGAACTGAAGTCTCCAGCATCTGCCAGTTGGACTCATCTACAGCATCAGATGTATCCCATGCCTCTATCCTCAAAACATGGACGCCTTCTGTCAAGTTTTCAAAGTCGTTGCCTGGGCTGAACATGTAGACTTCGTTACCCTCGGCTTCGGTATTGACAAACTCAAGGCGACCCGCTTCGAATCCGTTAGCAACCAAACCACCGTCGACATACACTCTGATCATACTAGAGTCAATTCCACCTGGATCGACGATCCTGAAGAACACCTTACTATCGAATTCCGTCATGTAGCTGAGATCCGGTTCAGCCGGATACACAAACGCATTGTCAAACACAACGTTGTCAATCCTACCGAGAGATTTCTCCAGAACGATGCTGAAGATGTGATGCGGTATAATGAGGTCATCGGCAACTCTAACGCCGAAGCTCCTAAGGTTGAACGTGACAGTTCTGGCAACTTCATCTACTGACAGGTTGATGATATCGCTATTCTGCCATTCACCGCCCATTCCGAGGAACGGCTGCCAGTATCTCACAGAGACAAATCCAAGAGCCACATCAGCCGGTGGGATGTCAAAGTCACTGTAATTAATGGTGATCGTCGGCTCGAATCCTGGTCTGAAGCCTATATACATGTTCTCCAGATAGTCGAACAACTCAATACTATACGCCTGACCAACCGGTTCAACGATCAATCTCTGTTCCCTATCCGTATTCGGCGTAATGGTTCGAGTAATCATCAAGCCAGCTCGATGCCTTACGTTCCCTTCACCCGGCTCTTCATAAAGTGCCGCCCTCGGGATCATGACCTTGACAGCGCCGTCCTTACTGGAGACGGTACCATTGGTGCCAAGTTCAGGAGTGACCGGGAAGACTGTCAGGTCATCCATCGTTAAGGTGGTGGTCGCTACTCCAGCGGATGTAGCGGCAAAGACAGTGATTCTACCACCAAGTCTCAGGAGTTCCAGATAGTTGCCAAACTGTTCCCAGTGATTAGCAACCCAGACCACCAATTCGTCGCCCATAAGAGCAGCGGTGTATCTTCCGGAGACACCTTGCTCTTCCTTGACATCCACCAATTCACCACCGTAGACCAGTCCTTCAGGTGAGTCAACTTCCACGAGAACCAGCACTATGGGTTTCTCGGGAGCTTCCACTGTCAGGACAACAGTCGGGGTGTTGTTGTAAGATTGACTTCCGTATGCCACATCGCCGACACCGGTTCCACCGAGATTAGCGGTGAACTCGATACTCACACCAGCATCAGGCGTGAACGGATATACAACACCATTGTTGATGCTGACTTCCAGCACAGGAGCGACGTCAGGATCAACGTTACCGTGCCAATCCTTCGCGACGGCTCTCAAGTAGTATACGCCATCTGCCATGTTATCAGGTTCCCAGGTGGTTCCCCACAGGCCATCCCAATTAAACGCTTCTGTAATAGCGTCGTCCATGGCAACAGCCGGCGGATAGAGACCCTTCCAGAAGATGTCTCTTATATCATCCACCTTGTCCTCAGGACTTTCCAGTTGCTCGAACGGTATCAGCGTTGAGACGCCAATGGTGATCCAACTAGCGTCGGCTGCGCCTCTGTACTGGATCTGCACTTCCTGGACGTCCTCACAGTCAGTAGCAGCATAGATGTTGTCGAATCTGTATTCGCATCTCTGCGGCCATGTCAGATACAGGAACTGCAACTGTTCGGGATAGTAACCAACGATGGTAGCCACAGGCGGCACAGTGTCAATCACAGTCACCTTAACGGCGCCGCTGAAGTCCTTGTTACCCAGAATATCAAGAACACCAACTCTTAGCAGGTAATCGCCTTCCAGTAGACCGGTTGTGTTCCAGTGCAGCGAGTAACTATCCGGGACATCGGCTTCCTTAGTTGCCAGCCCAACGTCGAACCACTCAGTAAGTCCCAGTGCGAGCAGGTTAATCTCGTCAGCGTTGCCCGCCAACGGTCTGCCTGACTGCATAGTAGAAGCCTTAACCTGGAACTGTACGTAGTCAACGCTGGTGAGAGCGTCTCTGACAGTTGCTCTGACGATCACTTCTTCGCCGCGAGCGATCTCCGTGTCTGTAGCCATGGCCATATTCTCATAGGTGAGCGACGTATCGTCATCTATGCTTGTAATCATGGCCTCTGGCGGAGTATTGTCAACTATCACTCTCTCAGCAATGGTCTTGTAAGCGATATTACCAGCCTCGTCTACGATCCTGACACGGACATCGTAATATCCGTTCAGAATCTCGTTCTCCACCGTTCTCCAAACAACTGAGAACCTTCTGGAGGCTGCATCATAGACAACCGGCGATTGGACACGATGCCAGTACTTGTGAGACTCTGGAACACCGGGCAAGGTCTTGTCGTGGATGGTCTCATCGCCCACGTCAGGATAGGCGCTATACTTCCAGTCGAAGGAGACGGAAGGATCCGAAGGATTCATCAGCGCAGAGCCTTCAGGCATGAGATTCTCATCGAACTCATCCACCTGTTCCTCACAACCATCGCAGTCATCATCATCGCCTTGTCCGTTGTCGTCACGAATGACGCCAGTAGAGACACCCATATCCAGATCTGCCGGCAAGCCAGCGTCGAAGGCGATATACACGTCAACTTCGCCACGGTCGCAGCAGTCGGACTTATCATCCGGATCCAGTCGTGGATTCTCTGACAACGTTGGTCTGCGAGTCCAACCACCAACAGCGTCGCCGCTCTTGGGCTTGGAGTCGGTGATAAGGTCAGTGATGTCATAAGCATTGTGGTCGATGACAATTGTCAGGATGTCAGACACATTCGACCTGTTCTCGCCAGTATTGGCAGCCACAGCTATCTCATACAGGCCTTCACTCAGGATTGTGGTATCCCATATTACGACCCATTCCTGTGAACCCCAGTAGTGATAACCGCATTCGCCCGGCTCGTCTATCTCACCGTCGCCATCGTTATCTATTCCATCGTTGAGCCATCCAGCAGTCTCCCAAGGACTACCTTCACCCGGCTCATCGATCTCACCGTCATCATTATTATCTATACCATCACTACCCCAGTTCTGGATATTCATGATGGCCTCTATTTCGATCCAGGTATCAGAGCCTGAAGGTCTATAGAGGAAGGTTGTTGAAACCACATCGGCGTCAGTGAAGCCCCGCAACTCAACTCTGCCAGTCAATCTGGGAACATTGATCATACGAGGCAACAGATAAACTTCGTCATTGTTGAAGCCATCCAGTCTCTTAATCAGAGCGATAGCGGCTTCAGCCTCTTTGTCAACAACAGTCAACTCGATGATGTTGGAGTCAGACTTGTTGCCGATGTGGTCTTCAGCGACCGCCTTGAACTGGTAAATAGCGCCCAGAACTATATTCTGTGGACTCTCTGAAATAGCATCCCAATCACCCAGCGGACTCAGTACGACAGAGTATGGCTGCGTTAGTATTGCTGCAGCGCCCATGTCGATCTGGATCACTCTCCAGGTGTAATCATGTTTGTTCTTATACATGAAGGTTGTCTTATCCAGATCCTCTACAGCCATCGTGGGATCGATGTAGAGTACCAGCGGTCTGCCTCTTTCCATCTGACCGTTGGTGATCTCATCCATGCCCCCATCCGGCTGGAGTTCCGCAGAAATCAGCGTGACAGATGGACCTTCATTGTCGATCCATATTTCCACCACGTCCGGAATGACCGGATCTGCGCTACCGTAGGTCATACCAGTGGTGTGACCTATATCATCCGTAGCGGTAACCGCTATGAAGTATTTGCCGTCCGGCAGCACGCTTCCGCCTGTGACCCAGTTGTAAACCCTCCAGTCGGGTTTACCTGGATCGCCACCGTCATCCAGATGGATAGCGTCGGATTCAGCGGCGTCCCAGTCGGTGTCATCCCAACTCTCACCAGCAGCCGGGAGCGCAGGCGCTACTGCGTCGACTGTATACGGACCAGCGTACCTCAGAGTGATCCGATCATCCGGTCGCCATTCCTGTTCCAGGCTCTTATCCCATTCATTATCCGGATCGTATGATGGCTGTTCCAGACTCACCGAGTAGATCCCATCCACCGGATCTAACAGAGGCTCCATTGGATTCGCAAGTACCTCGCTGTCTCCAGCAAACACGGTTACAGTCTTACCAACCACGATCTTGACTTCAGACGGAACAGCATATTCGCCAACCTGGAGAACTCTGGTTCTGGGTGGATGCTCATCCATAATAGTTACTATGGAAGCTCTCAATGCACCACAGTCGATGAGGAGCGACAGGTTGTCCTCGTTGATCGTGCCTTCATCAGCTTCGTCAATGACTCCATCGCCGTCATTGTCAATACCGTCCCAGCCCTCATAATCACTCTTATCCATATCGGGCATGTTCTTGTCCAATGGACCTGTGTTGGAGTCACCAGCCAGAGCTACGACCCAGTAGTCAGCGGTGGTTTCCCGTACATGCTCTGTCTTGCGGTCGTCAATGACCAGATTTTCCGGCACCCTCCACCATACGAAGTAAGGTGAGTTGGTGTCGGCAGCCTCGACAGGATCTCCCGGCTCGCCGAACTCGCCGTCACGGTCGGTGTCTTTTGCATCGATATACATCCAATTACCATTGCCACCACCGTTCGGAGCGGCTATTCGCCTGACCAAGAAGGAGATCTGACCTACGTCGTGACCGTTACCCGCCGGGTCACCACCCGGTGATACAGGTATACCCTGAACCTGCACGACATCGCCTCTTTCTATGATGGTGCCGGTAGTAGGTATGACCATCTGCGCACGCGGGTTGTCAACCATGATGGGCTTCTTCTTGCCATCGCCACGGTCAGCTTCCTTGTTGCGTTTGGCGTCATCCTTACCCTGTTCATGGACTTTCTTGTAGCCGTCCGGATACGAGGCATCGTATCTGCCGCCGTTATCTACAGAGTAAGCACGGATCTGCGTGTCGCCGTCACCTGCGCGGGTTGAGTCAATGGGAACATTCCACTGGACAGTGAACTTCGACTTGGTGCCATGCCCAAAGTCCCAGTCATCATGCGCATCATACGACTTGCTGCTCTGGGTAACGTTCACCCACTTGCTGCACTCGTTATCCCACATCTCGACCACAACGTAATCTATGTCGTGGAAGAACTTGTTGTTGGGACTTTCGCATTCATGCTTCTTGCTGTCCTGGTATTCGTGATCCGAATCACTGTCTAACTCGTTCTCGTTGCCGAAGTACCAGTAACCAACCTTGTTCCGGTTAGTTCTAACCTGGACATCGTGCCATTTTCCTTCCAGAGGCGGCCACTCGTTGGTCTTGTCCTCACCGTCGACCTTGTAGACGTATGTACCAGCAGGCGGAATGTCATCCTGGTTATGGACCCGGATCATGGTGTAACCAAACTGCCTGTTACCGGCATCATTCTTGGGGTTACCATTGCCGCTCTTATCCTGTGCCCATGTACGGATGAAGTAGATACCGTCTCTGGCCAGCTTGCCGTCAAGCTCCTCGTCCTTATTATCCTTGGAGGCCTCGGTGTTCCACACGGACTCGCCTTTTTCGTTATCCTCATCATGGATGTCGTCACCCATGACCCAGTAGTAAGCATAACCCTTGGAGTTTCCATCACCGTCACGCAGCCTAATGCGCTTCACATCTTCGGTGACTTTCAGCGGCCTCTGACCCTTCAGGACGTCGCCGTCCCAGCCGCCCTTTACCTTCCTCGGGTCCATATACTTACTGGTGCCGCCGGAATTGTCTCCAGCTTCTTCCTGGTATTTCGTCAGCGCAATCCACGAAGAGATGTCGCTGGGATCTCCGTCCTGGTTCGGGTCGTAGGCGAAGTCAATGAACACCCTGTTAATACCTGGGTCATGACCTAAGGAACCGTAATTCACCTTCAGGTACGAAGGCCCATCGCCGTCGCCAAGTCCCTCTCTGCCCGCCTCGGCATCTTCGTATTGACGCCGCTCGACGGTACCAGGCTGAGTACCATATTCCAGTTCAGGAGTTCTGACCCAGATTTCAAGAGAAGTATCATGCTGGTCTGAATCGATATACTCCTTGCCGTTCTTGCTCCAGTCGTTATACAGGTCGAAGACCTCATACTTATTGGCGCGGTCATTATCTTTATCGGTTGCCACGTCAATGGGGAGCATCTTTCTGACCCTGTAGTCGGAGGCGTTATATTCGTCCAGAATCTGTGGCAGAGTGTCAGCATCAGCCGTGTCGAAGACCTCATCAGTGATACGGCCTGCGTGGGTCACCACGAAGAGTACCTCAGGCGGCACTGGCGGCGTGATGTCCTTCTCGACCTTAATCAAAGTGATATCACTCTTATAATGTGAACTGTTGCCAGCCTTATCGCCCACCTTTGCGGTGATCTTGTACTCGAAGTTGTTGCCGTCCTGGTTCAACGGAGTAGTCCACTCGAAGCACCACAGTTGTTCATGGCCGTTGGTCGCAATCAATTCACCTGACCCAATTTCCTGCCACTCAAGGTAGGCAGAGTCGTTGTGGCCAACAGGGAACGTAGTGACGCTCTCGTTGTATTTCGAACCTTCCATGTAGAACTTCACGTAGTTCATACCTGAACACGGTTCTATAACCTTGACGCAGACATTCACAACGTCGCCAGCGTAGGCAACGATGGTGGGTTCTTCTCCACCTTCCCAGCCTCTGCCGCCAGCGAAGATGTCCACGAGTGTCGGCGCATCGGCGTCGGGTTGAAGCTCGAAGCCTTCGTCCAGGCTGTTCCGGTTGCACGCGTAATCCGTTGCCAGAATCCTGATCCAGAGGCTGCAGTTCTCCTCTACCACAGGGCCAAATGCGGCTTCAGCCTGATCCTCATTAAGCGTCACGCTCCATTTGTCGGAGACCGCGCTGTATGACAGGACACCGTAAGTTGGGTGCAAATCCTTCCACACAGATTCCGCTCTATGGAAATACTGGATGATGACGCTCTTGGCTTCCACCTTGGCCACAGACGCCGTCCCGTCAGATTGCTCGGTCGCGTCAGTTTTGGCCTCGATCTTGACACGGTAGTATTTACCACTGCTGTCCTTGAAGCGATAGATGCCGTCAGTAGGTAGAATCTGTTCGCCACCCTGGAAACCATCCTCGCGGTTTTCATCAGCCCACATCTTCACATCGGAAACTTCCGGTGCGGTGTGGTCAACCAAAACGTCAACAATGTCAGGCTCAGTGGCCATATTGCCGTCGCCGTCGTAGGCGGTGACACGGAGTTCGTACCAGGCCTCTTCCAGCTTCACAACGTTCCATTCTATAGTCAGCAAGCCACCTGGTATCTCTGCGACAGTGTCAACTTCAATCCAGGTTGTGGTGCCCTTTTCTCTGTATTCCAGAGTTACCACTGCTACGTTGTGAGCGTCGATATCAATGTCCACAGTACTGGGATCGCCATCGGGATTGCAGTCAGCACACGGTCCCGAGCGACTGGTGACAGCCAGATGTGAATCAAGGACATTAACGCAGTTCACAAACATTATGTGAGCTTGCGGGCCTGTGATATCATTGAGGATCATGATGCCCAGTATTGGATCTTCGTCGTCTATGTTACCGACTTCGTCCTCAGCTACTGCGCGAACGTGGAAGTATTGGTCATATTCCTCGTTGACCAACTGGGAGAAGTCCACCTGCCACGTAACCTCCCACTTTCCATCGGCATTCGGAACCACCACAGGATCGCTATACGTGGTAAACGGAATCGTGTTCCACTTGATAGGACTCTCCAGATCGTTCGGATCCACCAGCTTCTTCAGACTATATTGGAACAGAACACTCTTGGTGCCTGTATTGATATTCTCATTCAACTCAGGCTCAATGATGCCGTTGCCGTTGATGTCACCGTCGATATTCTCGACCAACTCGGCAGTCAGGATAACGTCCTTATCCGTGGGATAGAGCATCATTCCATCAGCATTGTATGTCTTGGTCTCGCCAGCGCGAGTTATAGTAGCCTTGACAACCTTGGCTTTTGGAATGGAGCCATCCAGAATAACCATCACCTGGTTTGGCTGCCCAACCTGAACGTTCATAGCATCGTCAAAGCCCACGGCACGGACATGCCACGGGACGTTCTGATCAGTATAAGGCGTTAGCCACTTGGCGCTAAAGCCGTTCGGGTAGGTATCCATCGCGATCTTGCCAAGCCATGACCATTTCGCTAACAGAGGTTCAAGAATCTCAAAACCACCAGGTAACGCCGGCAGATTGGTGGGGAATTCGCTTATGGCATATCGCCATACGCTGACAGCTTCCTCCGTGTTGCCTCTTCTGGAAATCATGAAGAGCACTGCCGTAGTATCAACAACGTTAATATCCGGTCCAATTGGATCGTGGAGGATAGCCGTCAACGTTGTCTCAGTACCGGCCTTAATTCTGCCGTCAACCTTTATATCCGCTTCGGGATCGATGGCCGGCGGTGTGCGGTCAAGAACGATGGTTTTGCTGACCAAGTCAGTGTAGCCTATCTTGTCGGTCGTTATGATTCTGATTTCGTAGACGCCATCTGGCAGAGCATCCAGATCAACAACGGATGTCCAGATCTCATCGTCAGCGCCATAGCCAGCCTTAGCTCCAGGCGTACCAGGTACCCATAGCTTGGATATGATAGGTATGTTGTGGTAAACGCCGTTCACGCCTGTTTCACCAAACCAGCCGTCCACCGCGGCGTTCAGTTCTGCCAGGGTAGCGCCGCTCAAGAACTCGTCAAACATCAGGTTCTTCGGGTCTGGAATAACCCACGAGTGACCCACGGTGTCTATCAGGAAGTAGTAGAAGTAGGTTTTACCTATTTCCAGATTCATAGTAACTTCCCAGATGTTCTCACCTTTCCTGTTGTATCTGCGGGTCATTTCGACTTTATCGCTGATGTAGGGATCAGGCGGTGTAACTTCCGATCCTGAACCTCTATCATCCTCAACTATGTTGCTCTTGGCCTTGTAACGGAGCCAGACATTCTCGAAGCGAGGCTTATTGAGTCCGTCCACATCCGTCCACGTAGGCAGATACAGCAGTGCAGTCTGCTCGGAGAGCGAGAACGTGTGGGACACTTTACCCGCCACAACCTCATGGCCTGGATTCGTCTCGGTAGACTTCTTCCACGTGTCCTTGCTGTATGACACGTTCTGTTCTGTAGGAGTGTTTGACTCGTCGTAAACCTTAACACTCACGCTCTCAACATCAGCGTAATTGTGGCTGAGAATATAGAGATGCAGCCACTCGCCGGATACCTTAGCCAACGGTCTCCTCATAGTGGACGGTGCGCCCAGTACCTGAAGATGTGGGTTGGCCGGGAAGACGGCGTTGCCGAAGTTGTTGAGGTCAAGTTTTGCTATATCAGTAAACGGAGCCGCCAGAGAAGCACTCATCAACTGGGCTGGCAGACCTCCGCCGATGTCCATATCACCCAGGAGGCGATCGGCAATTGCAAGATAGTGATCTGTATCAAGAGCAAGACCACCAACCACCACTGACGGACCCACCATATCAAGTACCCTGATGATAAGCTCGCCACTTTCCCTCATGAACGGTTCAGCGTTGCAGTCCTTGTCAACGGCCATAGCCATCAACTCAAAGTCGCGGACATCCTTAATCGCGTCTCCCATCCCGGTGTAGAGGGCTAGCTCGCTCACCAATACACCAGTATCCACACGGAAGGTGTACCCGTAGTTGTTCTCATTCGGGAAATCAGACTGACCAGCTTCAGGATCTAAGTCGGGAATAGGAGTGGAATCGCCCAGACCTATCTGCATCCAGCCGTTAGCCTTAATCCTGCCACCCAGCGGCCAATTCGCTTGGTAATAGTATTCGGGATTGGTATCCGCTACAACCGGGTGCGGTCGGGCGTAAATTCTGATCTCATATAGATCACCAGCAACATCAGGAGTACTACCCCATGTGCCGCTGCCATTCGGATCTGGATTGGCGGTAGCCACTATAAGGATCTGCTCTTCCTCATGCACAACAGCATCAATCTTTTCAGTCAGCTTGGTCGAGTCGACTCCACTAACCGTCCCGAACTTCGTCTCATCCACCTGGATGATCGCTGCCTCAGGAATGATGTTGTTCAGCGAGTAGTCAACATCCTTGGTATTATCACCGCGACCTGATAGATATTCAAGATTAGCCAAATCTTTGTGGCGTGTGACAAACAAGTATGGCTCATCATCAACTCCACTGATGCCGATTCCGAACGGTGCGCCAAGTCTCCAGTTTACATCTCTCATGAAGTTTTCGTCATTCTTGGCGTAGTTCTTATCATCACCAATTCGGTTCTCGACGACGAGTTCGTCATACAGCGAGGTATCGCTGGGATCGGTGCCCGTGGTATTCCTGGGGCCACCATAAACATCACCAATGTCAGCCACAATAGTGCGGAACCTGACGTTTACGCCATTTACCAGCCCGAACCTGGAATGCAGTATGTCCATGTTGTCCAGCGAGAAGGTGGCAACCGATATCATGGGCGCATAAGCTGAGGCGGGAACTTCTCCACCACCACCATTATTTACCTTTACACCGTAGTACAGCAGCCAGTCCATTACATCATAGGTATTATATGCTGCATTCTCACGGTTGAAGATGCCGCGCTCAGTGATTTCCTGCACGTCGCTGGCTTTTATAGCGCCACCGGCATTCAGGAAGGTGCTCATATAATCCGGGTCGTAGTCATAACCCAGATGCTCCCACGGACCGCCGTCAATGCTAAGCTGGAACTCGACGCCACCGATCTGATCGGTGAAGGTCTTGGTATAATAGAGACCACCGACGATGGATACAACCTTGGCCTGAACATCATACGTTCTTCCGTTATCCTCGCCCTCGTCGTCGTAGTATTTGTCATTCCCCTTCTTCTTGCTATTCGGATAGCTCTGACTGCTATCGTTAGTGTGAAGGGCCAACTTATCATAGCCGGCACACCCAATTATTGATTCTTCCTCCTCCTCAGTATAGTCGGCCGGATCGATGCCGCTGCACATAGAAACAGGACACAGGGAGTAGGACGGCTCCCACGAATCGAGAGTATCCTCGTCGCTCTTATATTCATCCGTATCCATAACCACCTGAGTGAAGGTATATGGACCCTGATGGTCGATTATGATCTTATACCCGTAGGGACGTGCTGCAAAATTCCCACACCCATACGCATAGCTCTGCGGGAACCTGGCGGGACTCCGTTCGAAGTCCGCATAGAGGTCCACACCGTATCCGGCAGCGTCAACAACGATGGGCAGGAACTGATAACTGAACTCGCCATCAAAGCCGCTCACGTCCCATATAAGTGTGACCTCGAACCAGTTCTCGCCCGGACCTTTGTCGGAGGCACCAGCGTCCTCGGCAGTCATAGTAGTTCCGCCGGTGGTGCTGGCAAGACGCCAGACGTTGACTTCACCCCACTTCTTGTTATTGTTGTCCTTATCCCTCTGTTCTTCATCAATGGAGCCATCAAAGTCGTTGTCAATACCATCGTATCGGCTGTTGCCCGGGTGATCGTCGTTGGGTTTGCCATTCGAGCCAGTTACGTAGCCATCAGGCTTAAGCGAACCATCGTCACCGCCGGGATAGAGGTCGTTGTCGTATCTGTAGAACAACTGCACGTCTGCTCCCTGTATGGGGTGCGGCCATACGCGGACTACGACTTCGACGGTATCACCGGTAACACGCTGGTATTCATCCTTGTAATCCTTGCCCTGGCCCATGCTGGGAAGAGCAAGATCTGCGCCCGTATAATTATTTTCGACCTTCCTGCCGTTCACCTTCCAGACAGCAGCAACGATGTTCTCTATCCTAACTGGGCCGATGATTTCGGGACCCCAGTTGCCTGCCTTGTCAGCACAGTCTTTCTTGTCAAGAGCCTGTACCTTGAAGTTGGTCGCAGTGTCGTTAGTGGGCGGCAAATCCCAGATGGTGGTCCAGGGGATGGTGTTGGATATATAGACTATCGGCTCGCAAACAGCGCAGGAGACCGTGTTGAACTCTTCATCGCAGTTCAGGTCAACCCAGATAAAGTCTCCCTCATCCAGCCCGGGACTTGTCTCGTAGTTGAGGTCAGCCCACCTGGTCTTAACGCTGCATCCGTCGGGGAGGCAGTAATAGTCCTTTATCTTGTCCGGAATCTTCTCGAACTCAGTGCCCGGAGTCTCATCCTCAAGAGTGCAGCCACCCATCAGGATAACTTCCTTGACTGTGCGGTTGTGGTAGTTATATCTACCCGGGTTTCCGCCGGGCTTATCCTGCCACACCGCCTCACCAGCCTGGTATAGGCCGTCGCCATTTTTATCAAAGAAGAAGTAGCCATCATTGTTGTTGCCTGCGAACACATCGCTGACAGGAATGTCGTTGTCCTCGAAGTACGTGTCTGAGAAACTGTCAAAGTATATTTTACCGATGGAAGTCCACTCTTCTGCGCCTTCGCCACCCTCTTGGAAGTCTCCTCCGGAGATATTCTCTGGAAGACCTGTGATAATGTATGGGTCAATTTCCGGGTTAAATATACCGTCACCATCTATGTCCTGCCATTCGATCACGTAGGTTCCTTCATCTATCAGTCTCTCGACTTCCTCTACGAAGGCTTCTCTACCGTAATACAGGTGAGCATAGTCAATGCAACCTAAGTAGGAAGTAGCAGCGACCAGTACCTCACAATTGGTGCTCAACCTACCATTGTCGCCAGGACCACAACCATCCGGATTTTCCACGTAGGCGATAGGCCCTTCGCGGTCAACGGTCAGGAGCGTAGTGTCGAGATCGCCACACCACACATTGGCAGATCTATTGCCTACCTGGTCGGTCGCAACGACCAACAGTTCGTATTTGCCTGAGGCGACCTCAGTTACGTCCCATTCCAGCAGGAACGGTGATTCCTCATCAGTGGCCACCTTCTGCCAGCGGAGTGTATCGCCATCACGGCTGTTCCTCCAACAGAACTTGACGAACAACTCTACTTTGGCGAGAGGCGCCATCTGTTGAGGATTGCCATCGTCATGAACGTCGTAGGTGTTGGGTATAACGGATACCACACCACCGGTCACTCTGTATTCGCCATCTACAGCCTTAAGATCCAGGTCAACGTTATCCCTGAATAGCTTTGCAATGGATGCCACAGGCTCGATGGTCTCCTCGAAGACCATACCGACGAACGGTACGAAATTGCCGTCGTCAACGTATTTGTCTGTGACGGCGTCCTTCTGCGCACGGGCACGAACGTAAACCAGCGTAGCCACTTTCAGATCATGAAGCGGGTGACCAGCGCCTATATCCCAGTTTGTCTCCCAGGCAGCATCGCCATCGGTATCGATCTCCGTCCATTCCGATGGATCCCCATCGACCCACGCCCCGTCGGTTCTGGGATCTTTGGGATCATCAAGGGGATTTATCTTATACTCGAATGTTACCTTCTTCGGAGTCTCTGAACCGGGAACTGGCGCGGCCTTGAGTTTTATCCTAATGCCTTGAGCATCACAGTCGTTCCTGTTGATCATGCTTATATCCGCGGCGCTTCCGTCTCTAGCGATCTTCATGGACACTCTTGGGTTGTTGTCCTCATCGCTGGCGAAGTTAGTGATCACCGTCCTGAGATCGGCTCCACCTGAGACGACAACAGTGATCTGGATGCCGTCAGTTTCGTAACCCTTGTCATCTGATACCACTGCTTTGAGTTCGTAGGTACCCAGAAGGTCGTATAGATCCCAGGAACCTGTCCATTCAGCATAGCTAGCCTGAACGTCTGAAGGAAGGGAAACGGAGTCAGCCAGCTTCCAGTCGGTGTCAGGTCCGTCCGGATCGCGATACCGGAATATGACTTTCTTTATCTCTACCGCTACCTCGGCAGGAGTACTCAGACCTATGCTACTCCAGTCGTAGTAGATCCGCGCCTTTATGTTATCAGGAGGACTGGAGGCTGTTGCGCCATGTGCGGGTTTAGTGACAAAGGCGACTTTCTTGCCAGTGCCCACAACAACGTGAGCGATGGGAGCCGATTGCTTATACTCCTGACCACTTTTGTCCACACCAATACACCTGATGTCGTATCTACCTGCCAGCAAGGGAGGTCTGGTATCCCACTTTGAAACAGCCCTCCAACCGCCGCCGGGCAGCACGGTCAGCACGGTCTTATCTATGGTGGACTCTATATCCTCCCACTCCGCGATGGTTCCATTCGGATACACCTGGGCAGATTGCCAGTAGACATCGCTAATGTCATCGGATTCAGTTTCGGCTTTCAGGAGAATGCCCGGGCCAACCGGAATCAAAGCGCCATCACTGGGGTCGTCATCAACACCCAACTCCGTTATAATCATAACTGGCGCGCCAGCGTCACCGATTACGACGGTTAGATCAGCACCTGATGTATCTTCTTCTCCCGATACCGTTATATCGTCATCATAAGGGGCAAACTCCTGGCTATCAATGGTGAGTCCATTCACCACGTCATACCTTCCGAGCTGTCCGAATCTCCCTGATATCGCCCTGATATGCAGTTCAGCGCCCCGTTCATACGCGAAGTCCAAGACGCCGGCCAAAGTGCCATCGTCACTTTCATCTACACCACCTGTGACCAGTTTGAAGAACCAGCCCATACTGAATGGCGCAGAAGCATCCGGGTTATCTCCGCTATGCTCAATGATATCCTCCCAAACTATTGGGTCTTCATTCGGATCTGCTATCGCCGTCCAATTTGTAGAACGCTGGAATGTAACAGATTCCACAACATCTGAGGGATTATTTTTCTCAGCCTTCAGGTCATACACCAGGTTGTCGGAGATGATTCTATTCGTAACAAGCTCACCATCATGATAAAGGCTTGCTGTGACGTCGGCTGATGCTGTATCAACGTACCTGTCAATCACCCTGAATATCACGTATATGGGTGCCGCGGCCTCCTCACTATCGTTCAAGGGGTTACCTGCCCTGTCATAGGGAACAGCCTTGATTGCGTAGGCTTTGTTTGTCTGAAGATTGAGTATCCGTGCTATACGGACGGGGTCGAATGTCCATGATGCTGTCCATTCACCGCCGCTCTCGATAGCTTTGACGACGTACTCATCCTCGTCCATGATCCCGTCTTCGTCCTCATCTCTATAAGCATAGTAGATCTCAGCATTGTTGCCATCTGCATCAACATCATCCTCATCCACCAGACCATCGGCGTCGTTATCAATGCCATCAGTCCAACCGCCACTGAGAGCCTTAGCAACTTCCGGGTCATTGAGGTCAGCTTGGTCATCGTCATCGTCATCGCCGTTGGTGTTGAGACCATCATGGTACTCCTTGGTGGCATCAGCGCCGGGCTCGCCTTTATCAGTCACATTACCCGGAACATCATAGCGTCCTTCGGTAAAGTCTCCATCGAACTGACCCTTCATGGGCTTGTAGCTGCCTGGAGTATCGGTATCGGAATACATGAACTTCACGTGATCCACATCATTGTCGCTGGGGAAAGAAGCTTGCAGAGTAACTAGCGACTCTTCGTTTCCAGTTATCTCATAGATGAAGTCACCAACACCCACGACTTCAATCGGAGTGACGGTACCATCCAGCTCGGTGGCAACATAGTCATCCGGCAGAAGGTCCACATCTACATAGTCCGTAAGATCCGGAACAAAGGCAGCGCCTCTGATAACGTTCGGGTCCGGTTCATCCTCGCTTGGATGCTTTGTGGCCACGTTCATCTTCAGCCCCATGGGAGATTCAAATACAGATACACTAGGCTTGGCGCCGTCAATCTGTAAACGGAAAGTCTGATCCCAGTTATCAAGTATTCTATAGCCATTGTCCCACTCAGGTACCCCTGCCTTTGCAGGTGTGGGATCGTGTGAGATCGAGCTTCCGGGGCATCCCGGGTCTAAGGTACCGTCCAGGTTGCCAAAGAATTCGTCATCATTCGGAGGGATAGTGCTTTCCGTATGGACAGGATTATATATACCCTCGAGGGAGCCACCGTGGCTGGTGTCGCGATCCCAGTCAGCAATGTCCACATCTGTCCAGACTCCAAAGTACGGATCGTAGACTTCTCGCCACGCGCTGTAGTGCGACCTGACGACAGTTGAGTCTATTCTTTCCTCTACCATGAACCTGAATTTGAGAGGCTCTGATGTAGCCGGCCGGTTGCTGGGCCACGACGTGCCCTTGAAATCATCATCTATGACAAAGTTGATGGTAAACAAATATCGTTCGTTGAAACCATTGGTAATATCATCATCCTCATCATCGATATCCGCGTCCGCTCCATCAAAGTCGTCATCGCCACCAGTATCGCCGGCGTATATGGTCGTGACCTTATTTTCGGCAACGTCCGGGATCCCATTATTATTAGTGTCGATCGTCAAATCAACCTTGGTGGGATCAAGAAGATCGCTGATATCACCTATCACATCTATATCATCAATAGTGGCGCCTTCGTTACCAGTTACAAACACCTCGTCAGGATCTATCTTATCCAGTTGATCTTCGTGTAGATCGTGCGGGTCAATTTGCACCATGATGGATACCATGTCGCCCTCATTGAAAACATAGACCCATTCGTCACTGGCAACTGTATCTACGGGATTGCCGTCATCATCGTATCCGCTAGCCTTAGGTGGGTTAACGAACGGATTAACCACGACGAAGTCGAAGTTTGCTGCCTTGTTTTGCAGCGTGGGATTCTCGGTGTCCATAGTACCAGAGGTCCACTGGAGTATGTTAAGCCTGGCCGTGTTAAGTGGACTGGCCGTTATACTCTCTGTAAATTCCTCTATATTATCTATAACACCCTCAACATCGAATCCCATCATGAGAAGAGTCGAGGGTAGATCAATGGCAAACACACGCACCGTCTTCTCGCCGGACTGGTTAGAATTCTTCCGGGATATGGTGTGTCTTATCTCATAGTCACCACCACCACCATCGACTATTTCCAGCTTGCCGGAATTTCTAGCCCTAACAACGGCTCTGATAAGATCATCAAGACCATGGTCAGCGTCATTACCAGGAGTCCAGGAAAGCACATTGTACGTCCATTCATCATTCCCCTTTTGCCCGTCGAAGGCACTGTCCATGTTGGAGAAATCAGGGAGAATCATGAGCCACTCTACTCCCTCGGACCCGAAGGTAGTAACAACAGGATGCTGCTCCGTCTCCATCTCGAACTTGATTTCGATGGTATCCTTATTCTTGTATGGATCATCTGTATCCATATTCACGTCGCCTTCGATCCTCGGCTTCTGGACACCTATCAGATGATCATTGTTAGCCACGACAGACGCTGCTAGATTTGCATTGGTGAACTGCGCCGGTGCCAGATAAGCCCAACCATTGTTAGCAGGATTCTCCTCATCGACGTCACCGGGATCATGCGCGTTATACATAGAAGCATTCGCTGAACCCGCGGCCAATACCTCAAGCGGAAGAATGAACGAACCTTCGAATTCACCGTCGCTATTAGTAACGATTCTACTAGTTCCGAGCACAAAAGAACCTTTACTGAGGTACAGCCTGTGGTTGCCAGTACTCGGATCTCCTCGAGTAACGTTGAACCATGTACCGCTGTCATCCTGAAGCTGCAGAAAGCCGATCTCTCCGGTTTGGTTCCCCGTTAGTTCGCCCTTAGTAACCCAGATTTTACTACCTCGGATGGCATGATTATCGCCACTGGGATCATGGTCTTCATCCTCTCCCTCGAACTCCAGATCACTAACTGTGTAAGGAAGAACTATTTCGACAGCAGGATCAAGTGTTTCCTGGGTACCGGCGTTTGCCGCATTATCTCTGGGCGTAACTCTGAAGTGCCATAGCTCTCCCAATGCCGTTTCTGCGGTAGGTACAGTCAGGGTATCGTCATAAGCCGGTACATTAACGCCGTCCCTATACCATTCTATACTCGTGCTGCCGGCAACGAGTGCAACTGCATCTGTTGTTCTGGGCACCACCTCTGGATTATCGCCGGTATAGGTATAAGTCGCTACCAGGTCACTTGACACTGTAGGTATCAGTGGCATTATAGCGAGATTAGTTGCCGTGGGCACACCTACTCCAACGGTATTCGATTCCACCATATCACCAACGACGGCCGTATCGTCTGCGGGTGTGACTTCGACATGCCATTGGTCCATCGTTGTCGTTTCAGACGCTAGCAAAACCATATCGCCATCGTAAGCGGCTTGGTAAGCGCCATTCTTGTACCAATCTATCGCGGTGGCGCCTTCTGGATTATCGCCACTGTAGACATAGGTCAGCACCAGATTATTTACGGAGAGCGCCGGGTCTGGACTTAACACGACGTTAGTTGCTGTCGGGATACCTACTCCGACAGGGTCCGCCAATGTCACAATAATCCCAATGTTTGCCGCATCATCTCTGGGTCTAACCCTGAAATGCCAATAATCGCCCGTTGCCGTTGCAGCCGATGGCAAAGTCAACAGGTTATCGTGAGCAGCCTGGTAAGCGCCATCCTTGTACCACGATATATCACTGTTCTGTTCGGGATTCGTCCCGCTATAGACATAGTGCGCCACCAGATCATCATTTGTTCCAGCAGGATCTGGAGTCAGAGTGAGATTATCCACCTCTGGTGGCACCTGGGCACTAGCTGTGCCGATAAACCCGCCGAGGGCGAGTGCAAGTGCCAGAAAACTCAGCAATAAAACGCTCTTCATACTCATCTTTCCTCTCCTTCCAAAATACTTCGATACACTAAAAGATTCACTTGGGTGAGACTCTTTTTCTCGATCCAATTTCTTACCTCCTTATAGGAAGAACCACTTTAACACATTTCACGGCGATCCTGATTCAGTTATACATAAAGGATCGCTCAAGACTTAACAACATACATACTTTACATACTATATACAAAAAATCCCTAATAATATAATATCGGGAGAATTATTCCTAATCTAAAATTACGATAAACGCTAATCTCGGTAAATCAGCCCCTTCCGTACGTTTTTTCCACAGATGATATAGTTATAGGAGCGTTATAAAAGCGCAATAAGCATGAAGATAGAGTAAGGAAGATAAAAGAAAGGTTACTCAGACACATAAGCTTATGTAATGAAAGGTGATACTTCATTGCGTTTATAACTACTCAAATTAAACCTGGGATCCCATCTATGAAAAAGATGCTGTATTATACCCCGGTTACAAGTCTCTTGTCAACAGTTTTTTTCGGGGCATATTTTTGTCCATTCCAAACTTCTCTTCCGTCAAAGAGAAGAACATTTCCCGTGATGAATAGCAACTGTGCTGGTAAATTTTCCAAACACAGAATTCTTGAGCCACAAAACAGAATATAAAAACGAAGCAAAACCTGTGCCATCAGGGGGTTCACAGCAGCGCCGCACCATCAGATGAAAGGCCGCGAAGCAAGGCAGGTGTAGGATTCACACGCAATATTTCATCGCAATATTGCGCCTCATTATTGGAATTACACCCATTAAGACAGTTTTCAGTTTTCAGTTTTCAGTGGCGAAGAATCTCAGGGAAATATGGCGTAAAGCCGCGTATTCCTTGAGATTCTTCACTGTGTTAGTCGGTTTATTATGAAATGGCAGTTGTGTCTCTGCATGTGTCAGATTTCTGACATGATCGTCAAGAATCTATTCCATCACTACCATCTTCCTGACGGCCGTAAAATCACCGGCCTTAATACTATAGTAGTAAATACCACTGGAAACCCGTTCACCAATCTCATTTGTTCCATCCCAATGAGCGGCGGTAGCCTTTGTCATGTAACGCCCTGGGAGCTTATAGCCTAAATCAAGAGCTTTCACAAGCTGCCCGGTGACGCTGTAAATACGAATGACAACGTCAGCTTCTCCAGCGAGTTGGTAAGGTATCCACGTCTCCGGATTAAACGGGTTGGGGAAACTACGTTCCAGAAGATTTGCCACCGGCACCAATACCGGGGCGGCTTGTGCGCCGCCAGTTGCAGCGACCATGTCGAGTATATCAGTGACACCATCACCATTGACATCGGTGTTGGCGCCTCTATCGCTCTGGATTATAATGAAGTCATTTATATCGACAACGCCATCCCCGTTAACATCCCAGGCCTCAATTGCTGTCACCCGAACACGACCATCGCGCACGCCGGGCACTATGTCTTCGCCCAGATCATTCGCAGCAGCAACATTCTGTAGCGATATTGGCGACTCTCCCAGGCCTACAGCCTGGAAACTAAGAGTAGCGATGGTACCTGTGCCGCTTACTCCGCCTGCTCTCGTGCTGTCGGCAGCGATAACGATAAGTCCCTGATCATCATCTATAACGGTGGGTTGCCATATATCCACATCCTCGATGTCTCTCGGTCTCGGCCGCCACATGGCAAAAGATACGAGTTCCACATTCAGTATGCTCAATACCGCCGGGTCGTAATCCACAGTCAATGCAAAGCTTCTAAGTTCCGACATAGCCTGAGCAATAATCTCAATGGTGACCAGATCGCCGGCGTTAACGTTTCGGCTGACAGGTTTTACGGCAAAAACAGGGAATGCTTCAGCGCTGAACCACCATGACAGGTCATCTTCTGGCATACCTTCAGCAACCCCATCCGCATCAGTGTCCAGACCTACGCCCAGGGCCGATTTGGCGGAACCGCGAATCATGACCTGATAGGTGGTATTGTAATACAAATTTTGCGCAGGAACGAAGGTCAAGGTATTGTCGGTCCACTGGAACGACCCCGAGACCACCTGACCGTCGGAAGATGTAAGCGAGAAAGCGCTTTCCACCGAGGCCTGATCCATTGTATAATTAAAAGCAACACTTACATGCGTCGAAATGACAACACCAAGCTGTTTGCTGGACGGACTGATTATAGTCGCTTCCGGCAGTGGAGCAGATTCGGTGGTGAAACTCCACACAAAGTCATCACCCAGCGTAGCCGTGCTAAGTCCTACCGCTGTGCCAAGAATCTTCGCCGAATATTCCTGATTATATGCCAAATCCTCGGCGGGGCTAAAGGTAAGAGTTGCATCAGACCACTCAAATGAGCCTGACACAGCCTGTCCTGCAGGAGACCCTTCAGCCAGTGAAAAAGCGGATTCCGTTGAGGCTATATCCATCTCCTGACTGAAAGTGACAATCAGCGAAGATGATACGGAAACATTCTCGCTCTGGTCCGCCGGGCTTACACTCAACACTTCTGGTGGAACTGCGATAACGGTAAGCACTCCCAATAATTCCAACGGATCGCTAGTCAAACCGAGGGTATCAGTGTAAGTGACTTTGAAATCATAACTGCCCGGTAATTCAGAAATAGGCGGAGCAAAAACGACTTCCCAATGTCCTTGAGGAGAGACCCCAACGTAACTAGCCCCCTCCAGCGGTGTCCATAAGCCATTGGGCCCCCTGTACTCAACCTGCACGATGAGAGCCGACTCAGCATCATCAGAATCCATGCCATTTGTACTCACAATCACCTGTTCCCCCTGGTTCACCACCGGAAGAGAGAGGGAAAGATCTGCCGCTACAGGAACTCCGACAACCGCCACAGAAAAGAACTTCAGAGCAAGGGCTATGACGAATTCATCATACGAGATCATGACCAGGTTCTCAATATCAACGTCGAAAGTTGACTCAGGAATATCAACGACGACAAGCTCAATGCCCTCGATTATCACAATCATATTGATGCCATAATATGGGTCCGCAATTTCAACCTTATAAAGGTCCCACGTTTCATCAAGCACCCACAGTGTGGTCGTCGCGCCAGTTTCGATAGAGGTCATCCTGACTACATGCGCTATGCCCTTTGGCGTCTGATCAAGACCATCATATTCCATGGCAATTAAGGGAAGATAGGTCGCCAGAATTTCGCCAAGCAGCCCCGGCAATGCCTCCGGGCTAAGAAAAGAAGCAGCATCTATCAAGGAAATACCCTCTGGCAGGATATTCTCCTCACCAATAGGTACCAAATCCATTACATCCCCTATTTCCGCTGTTTCAGTACCCAGGGGCACAGAGGCGTAAATGCCTTCATCAGGGCTTACAATTATTGATTCTGTTGTTGTAGCGAGGAGTTCTATATCGCCCAGACTACCCGTAAGCTCGACTTTAAGATAGGGATATTCAGAAAAGATATTGGCCTTGATCCAGACAGTCAACTGGGAGAGATTGGTCAGGATAGAACTCAATTCGGAATCCACATTACCCTCAATGGTAATATTCGCCGCTAATCTGAATTCCATGGCAGAGCCCGGCGCTCCGCCCTGCGCGACCATATTCTGATATTGCTGAATCATAGCCATGTACCTGCCTATCAGTCCCACCAATATATCCATGGGTACCTGCACATCTGCCGGAGCAGGTGGAGCTATGATCTGAGCCTGGGCAAAACCAACCAGCACTAATAAGATAACAGGTATTAACAAAGCTTTTTTACACATCATTTTCATGATCATCTCCTCTTTCTTAGAATTATTGATGGTGGTTCATCCACCATCTCCATAGGCTTATACATCAGCGATCGGCGGGCACAAAAACGGGCATGAAGCCCTGGACTACGTAAATGACAAAGCAGTATTAAGTAAATTGTGATAAAATAACAAAAAACTCCTCTTCATACCGGCGTAGTATAATCCTAATGTCTTTGCATGTCAAGAGGGTTTTTTGGTTACCTGCGAAACTGGTGTCCAAACGCCATGTTGATATCTAAGCTGCAATCCATTCGTGGCTTTGCATCGCGGGAATGATTTCGTTGAATTTTTGGTCAGGACTAGTAAAGATACTGTTGGCGAATTCGGAATTGCTGTTCGGTCGGGGTTGGAAAACCCCGACTATCGGTCTGTGAAGACTTTATTATTACCAATAGACGGGACTTTCCAGTCCCGTTTGATGAATTCGCCAACAGTATCTAGAAAACCCAGCCTATCGACGATAGTCGGAACATTCCTGATACTGCTGGCGAACTCCTTCTTTTTCCTCGTAGTCGGCGACCCGACATCATCGTCACTATTGTCACTTTTCGGCAAGTTCTTCTATAAGTGAGAGAAGATCGGCCAGAGTAGAAATCCCGCCGGAACCTCCTACAAGTTCTGTCTGTGCCTCTGCTTCAGCATATTTGCCAGTATTATAGTAGCACTTAGCCAGGAGGATGCGAATATCATCCGCTTTTATATTATCATGGTGAGATTCATATTCTGGCTCTAGTAGCAAAACGCTATTTGCGGAAGCAATAGCCAGCTCGTAATCACCGTCGATAAAATACATTCCGGCCAATCCTGCATGAGCGTCTGCATTGGCAGTATCCTTAGTAATGGCTTTCCCAAATTCCTCTATGGACTCCCTAACCTGCCCTAATCTCGCCTCAGCCCAACCAATGCCATTGAAGGCTTCCGAGTTATCAGGATCTATCTCCGCAGCCTCCTGAAACCTGGCGATAGCGTATTCATAGTTGCCTGCCGAATATTCCTTCCATCCCTGGCCAACGAATTCATCGCCGCCAGGAGCAATCACAGTCGCATCATCCCCGCAACCAGCAAAGCCGACAAAAAGGAGGCATAAGAAGACACAAGCCCAGAGACCAAGACGGACAGAAGAGCGCCTCAATCTTGATCCTGAAATATAAAGCCTTAAGTTCATCAATGTCCGTTTCATTTTTCAACCTCAAGATCGCGGTTAGCTATCTGCTGACGATCATTTTCTTGACAACCGTAAATTCACCGGCTTTCAGACAGTAAAAATACACACCCGATGCTACCATAGCGCCGCTATCATCTCTTCCATCCCAGCGCGCTGCCCTGTCCTGCGAAAGATAAAGGCCAGCCACCTTGTAACCCTCATCCAGAGTTCTCACCAACCGACCTGTCACGTTGTAGATCTTTATGGTTACGATCAGACTCCTGGGTAATTCATAGGGAATATTTGTGTCCGTGTTGATGGGATTGGGGTAGTTCTGTCTGAGGATGAAGCCCGCGGGCGTCGGTGGTGGTGAAGGTATCTGGAAATTTTCCTGAAGTTCCACTTCTCCAATATTCCCCACCAGATCCGTACCTTGCACAAGAACCAGCACGGAAACATCAAGTCCCTGTTCCAGCTCCATTCTCAGTTCTTCCAGTTTTTCCAGCGGCTCTTCCAATCCCTTCAGCAGTTCTTCCAATTCTTCCAACAGCTCTTTCAGTTCTTCCAGCAGTTTCACCTTGCCCGTCCAGATAGCGCCATCAAAGTCGGGTTCCAGTTCCACCTCGCCTGTCAAGATAGCATCATCTATGCTCTGCATATCCAGTTCAACAGTCCGTTCCTCATTCAGGGCAGCAGACACATGGGGTTTCAATATGGCAGGTACATTTAGCTTCAGAACAGCAGATACATGGGGCGTCTCAGCCAATTTCTCATCGGACACAACTGTTATATCAATATAATGAGGGTGGATCGAATTAGCAATAGCAGTCACAGTCAATCCCGGCGACAGGTTATCCAGTGGGAAAGACTTTGATTCATCAGAAGAGCCAGACAGCAAACCATTCTTTGGTATTATCCTCAATCTGCAAACATCCGTCACCGTATCTGCTTCGTCCACGAGGGACTGCCATTTCAGAATCAAGCCTGTTCCCTGCTTCACATTGCGTATGGCTCCTGTGACAGTAGCCGGCTTCCAGGATTTGATCCAATACTCCACTTGCAGATCGCAATCATCATCGTCAGCATCCCGAAGGTCAAAGGTAATCTGGATGTCCTTTGTATCTCCGGCCACCGCTCCTATAGTGACTTCCGGGAGGCTATTCGCCACAGTCACGTCATCGCTCCGTGACGGACCGAAGATCACACCATCGGTGGGTGTAACCTCACAGCGCCACACTTCCCCTTTCGACGTTTCGGCGGATGGAACACTGTCAACCTTGATATTATCCTGTAGCTCTTCATTCTTATACCATTGGTATCCGTAAACGACCTCATCGCCATCCGGATCGACACTCCCGCTGGCAGTACATATCAGCCTATCCGTAGTTTTGGGATTTTCGGGTGTTATCTTTACTGAAGCAGGTATGCTGGGCCTATCATTTATCGGATCGATTATTATGGTTACGTCTGCTTTCTCAGCCTTTCCCCCATCCTTATCCGTAACCGAGAGGGTAATATCATCCTGACCATTCATATCATCCATTGGCGTGATCACCAGAAGCCCGTTATCCGATATGGACGCCTGGAATAAATCTTCATTAACGCTGTTCGCGTCCAAAGCCCATATCAATGTTTTATCTTCCACATCGGTTCCATATTCCCTCAGATTAATCTCCCTGACAGTATCCTCCGGGACAAGAAGATTATCGGCATCGGCAGTTATAACCGGCGGACTATTCTCCACAGTGATCATCTTTTCTCGCGTTTCCCAATCACTCGCCTCATTTACGCCATCGACAAATCTGGCCCTGAAGTCATACTCTCCTAACTCAGCCCCCGGACCGGGACTGAAATCCGCCTCCCAGCGCTCCGAAGTGGACTTGTATTCCACAATCAAGGCGGTCCACGCATCAATTCCGATGCGGTAAGCTATCTGGCACTCGAGAGTGAGATCAGTACCATTATCTTCCAGGTCAGCATCCACACCATTCGAGAGAATGAGCGCTGAATCGCCTCGAAGAACTTGATCGACCTCCGCCCGCAATTCCAACACCACCGGCGGAGTGTTGCCTATTGTTACAGCAGTAGATGTGACCAGTTCACCGAGATCCACTCCGTCGCCCGGCTCGACAGTACAATACCAGCTATCATCCCTTGCAGTAGCATCCGCCGGGACAACCTTCAGATCATCGTGTTTCAACTGCGGAAGATCATTTTTAAACCACCTGATCCTGGTACCCGATTCGATGTCCCCCTCCGTATCAATATAGGTATAAAAGACCTCCAGTTCCTCATCAGTGAGCGGAGTAGTCGGCGATACATTCACATCAATAACGCTGGGTCTGCCATTCCCTATCGTCACTGGCTCAGAAGTTGTCAATAAGCTGAAAATGGCATCGTCCCTGGATCTTATGGTAAAATACCATCTCTCGCCTCGCTTGGTGGCGCTGTCCGGAAGTTCCGTCCAATCATCATAGGCTGGTTGCAGGACATAGGATGCTTTCTCGAAGCCCTTTCTGAACCATTTGATTTCGCTTCTAGCCTCTGCGTCTCCGTCAGGATCATGGAAGATGTAATCCACGACTAAGGTATCGTCTGTAGTAGGCTCCTCTGGCTGCACCTTCACCTCCATTAGCGTTGGTGCGCTGTTGACAACAATTACGGGCAGGGAATGCTGCTCCTCACCAGATAGCCCACCGGCGTTGACGGGTACATATGAAAAAGACCATTGATCACCTCTGGATGTAACATCCGACGGCAGGAATCTGGAATTGCTGTATTCCAAGAGCGCCTCGCCGTTCCTATACCAGACAATCTTGCTATCCCCTTCAGGAAGGCCTCTGGGATCGCTATAATTATAAATAGCCTCAAGATCATCAGTAGTCTTTGGAGCGCTGGGTATGATACTGAGACCTGTTGCTCTGGGTATAGGGCTATCTATCTCAACTGACTCAGAACTCACCATTTCGCCAAGATCTTTATCATCCTTTGGTCTGACGGCGAAGTTCCATATTTGACCAGACAGTGTTTCCTTGCTGGAAAGCCTGCCCAGACCGTTATACGCCTGCATCCAGGTATCGTTCATATACCATCTGATCTCGCTCCGTCCTTCGGAATCACCATCAGCATCAACAAAATCGTATTTAGCCACAAGATCATCCGTACTTCTTGGATAGGGAGGCGAGATATATAAATTCTCAGCCCTGGGCGGTGTATTCTTGATAATCACGAAGTCAGATTCCTGAACTTCACCAAACTGCTTGCCATCCTTCGGCTGGACTGTAAAATACCACACCTGATCCCTGGCAGTAGCGCTCGACGGTAATGGATCAACGTCATTATATTTAGTTTGAGCCTCGCCATTCTTATACCATACGATCTTGCTGCCATCCTCCGGGTCCCGCTCAGGGTCAGTGTAAACATAGGAGAGATCCAGATCATCCGTAGTGAATGGACTGGAAGGTAAGATATTCAGGGAACTGGCCATGGGCGGCTCATTAGACACAAATACCTTGTTGGAAATCTGGGTACTGCCAGCCTCAAACGCATCCCACACTGTAACGGTAAAATACCACTCATCGCCTGCGATTGTATAAATAGCGGGAATGAAAGGATAATCGTCGAATTCTGACCGCGGCATATTATCCTTGTACCACCTGATCTCCACTTTATCTTGCGGATCTCCATCAGCATCCACATAGGTATATTGGGCGGTAAGCTGCTCACCCACATCTGGCTGCCTGGGATTCAGCACCACATTAGTCGCTTCGGGCGGCGAATTCTTTATGGTCACACGCGGCGATAATTGTGCCCAGCCATAGTCCTTGCCATCGTTAACTTTGATGGTGAAGTACCATTCATCGCCTCTGGTAGTTGCGTTGGCAGGAAGAACCGTGCGATTATCGTAGAGTGTCTCCTGTATCTCGCCTTTGTACCAATGGATCTCTGGTCTACCCTCCGGGTCACCATCCGGGTCCTCAAAGGTATAATTTACCTCCAGGTCGGTGGATGTGTTAGGCTCCGCCGGCGATATGAATATATCAGTCGCAGTCGGCAGAGAGTTGTTGTTAAGTGAAAATTTGGATGACATTCCAATAGTACCCGTTGATACTCCATCGGCCGGTATGATCCTTACTATATAGTTATCCGCTTTTTGACCAAGCTCATCAATATCAGAAACCCAGGTCAACCTCAATCCGGTGCCCGGCGCCACTCCAGTAGTCGCCTCCTTGATAGACGCTGTGTCCCATTTGGATTCGGGAACCGAACCACCCTGATATTGGACAGTCAACTCGCAGCGGTCTCCGTCACCATCTATCAGAGAATACTCGATGGTCACATCACCTGAATCACCGGAAACCACCACATCCTGAACAACCGGAATAGCATTACCCACTCCCACGGCAGCGGAAGTCACTGGAGCGCCAAAATCGAAGCCATCTTTCGGACGGACAACACAATGCCAGCTTTCGCCCTTTGATACAGGAGTCGGCAAACTCTTGTCCTCAATAGTTATAACTGTCGTTTTTATCATCAACGCGCCGTTTTTATACCATTCTATTTCGGTCTCCGATTCCTTATCTTCATCCAGATCATGATAATCATACCGGGCTGTTAAAGTATCACCAGAGCTTGGCGCAGATGGTATAATAGCCAAATTCCTCGCCTCCGGCGGACTATTGAGAATAGTCGCAGAAGCAGAAGTCTGTAGCTCACCGAATTTGGAGCCATCTTTCGGCTTGACAGTGTAGTGCCATATCTGTCCCTTTAAAGTCCCGCTGGCTATCAGTATCGATCCTATGTAACTTGTCTGGACACTATCTCTATACCATATAATATCAGACCCACTCTCCTGACCACCATCCGGATCCATGAATTCATAAGAAGCTGTGAGATTGTCGGAAGTGGTGGGATTCAAAGGCAGTATCTGCAGATTACTGGCAATTGGCGGCTCATTGTTGTCCACCATAAAGAAGCCCGATATTACTGTGTCACCTGTAACTATTCCATCATTCGGCGTCACTCTTATCTGGAAATTCGTGGACTTCTGAACGTTCTCATCCTCAGCCGATTGCCATGTCAGAGTTATCAATCCCCGGGATAGATCCTGCAGCGATTCTTTGATGGTAGCTTTAGTCCACTCACTCGCCATTCCTCCGCTATACTCTACATATAGGCTGCATTTATCGTCGTCGGCATCCCAGAGATCGACTTTTATGGCCACATCGCGGAACGCCACTTCCTGCGGGAGGGTCAGCCCGCGCACCTCTGGCGCCACATTGCCTACTGCGACGCGATTTGACTCCACAATCTCCCCCAACGTCGTCCCATCGCTGGGCTGAACTGTGAAATACCATATCTGATCCCTGGATACAGCCGTTGCGGGAACCAGCATCTGCCCCTCATACTCAGCTTGCGGACTACCATTCATGTACCATTTGATGATGGTATCGCCCTCCGGGTCGCCATCCGCATCGCTATAAGTGTAGAATGCCTCAAGATTATCGTCTGAAGATACATTCTTTGGCTCTAATCTGACGTCCTTAGCCACAGGCGGAGCATTGTTGATCTTGACGAGAGGAGAAGTCTGCATCACACCGAATTCCTTACCATCCTTTGGTCGAATAGTGAAGTACCATTGCTCATCCCGCTTTGTGAGGCTGTATGAAATCACTTTCCGATTCCTGTACGTCATCTGCTCATCACCGTTCTTATACCATCTGATCTCACTATTAATTTCCGAATCGCCGTCCTGATCCTCGAACTTATAGCTGGCAGTGAGATCGTCGCTGGAAAAGGGTGATGCTGGAGAGATAGCAACGTCGGTAGCGACGGGTTCGCTATTATTATCCACAGAAAAACGTGCTGATACTCCCTCACCTCTATCGACATTATCAGCATTATCATCAGCTATTATGCCTATACGATAATCACTAGCTCTTCCTGATGGCTCATTTGAGGCCGATTGCCATGTCAATATCAACCCATTGGCGGGAGGAACCTCAGTGATGTTACTTTTCCCTTCATTAGCTTCCAGTACATGCGCGGCCATCTTTGCCAGACCGGCGGAGCCGCCTTGATAATATACGCTTAATTTACAGAGATCTTCGTCTGCGTCCTTCAGATTGTATGTTATGGTTATGTCACCGAAGAACTCTCCATCAGCGTCCTTCTGTCCATCCACCGAAACGATCTCCACTATAGGCTTCTGATTCACGACAGTAACGGAATCGGAAGACAAACGATCACCATAGGCTCCATCTACATCACGCGGTCGGACGGAAAAATACCATTGATCGCCTCTGGTTGTGGCAGACGCTGGAAGTGTGCTTAGGCCGTTGTAAAGCGATTGAAGAATGCCGTTCCTGTACCACAATATCTCAGAACTGCCTTCCGGATCATTCTCCGGATCGTAATAGTCATACTCGGCACGCAGATCATCCTTAGAGTTGGGCCTGGAACGGGGCGTATACGGCTGTATACGGGCGTATGTCGCTCTAGGAGCGGCGTTGCCAATGGTTACAGGTGCAGACTGTCTGGTTTCGCCGCTACTTTTTCCATCTTTGGGGGTTATAGTAAAATGCCATCTCTCGCCTTTGAAAGTGGACTCGGAGAGCGTTCTGCCCTGTTCGCTGGATACGGACACGCTCTGCTGCAGAATTCCAAATTTATACCAATTGAGTGTGCTGCCACTTTCACTGTCTCCATCAATGTCATGAAACGTATAACCGGCTTTGAGCTTGTCACCCGTGACGGGGTTGCGGGATACTACCTCATTGGTTGAGCCATCCAGAACTATCATGTGGACGTTTCCAGCGCTGGGCGGAGTGTTGGGGTCCGCCGAAGTGTTGTTTAGTGTAACGCTTCTGGATGCCCAAGAGCTATAGGACAGTCTATCGCTGGCTCGCATCCTTATATTATATAGGCCCTGACCGTTAGGTTCGTTCATAATAGACTTCCAGTATAATATCCTGCTACCCGGACTTACATTCGCACCAGACATCGCGGCGGGAGTCCATGAACTAACACTGCCGCCTCTATATTCAGATTCCACTATACAAAGAGCATTTTCTGCATCGAGCAGTGTAAACGAGATCCGCACATCGCTGTTCGGGGATGACTGCGAGGCAGAGGAGATGAAGATAGTGGGCGGAGTATTGTCGGTAGTTATGGAAGAGATTTTGTCCCACAATCCACTTAGAGTGATTGAACTGACAAGTATCTCATCCTTCTTCACATCATCCAAAGCTCTGATCATGACGGATACAGTCTCCTCTTCTGCACCGGGTTCTATACTGGACAGGCTGCTGGAATAGATCTCGATCGAGCCTTCAATATCCGAACTGAAATCGCTGATGTTACTGACGACACTGAAAGTCTTTATACCGGTTGTTGTGTTATTGTAATTCCATTTATGAGTCTTGGTGAAGGTCTCGGTTCGGATAAGAACGGATAGGAAAGATACCTCAACAGTCAGTGTATAGTTCTCCTCCATGGCGTAATTCCCCACCTCGTCCAGATTTACATCGCTGGAGTATCCGTCATCTCCCATTCTAATATTCAGATTCTGAGACTTACCAGTTGGACTGATCATCGTAACCTTACCGGTCATATCTGCAGAACCGACGAAAGGGCCAATCAGCACCCCCGCTTTGACATCTACAATAGCCACTACAGGAAGCAAGGAACTGGGTGGCTGATAGGTGATGATCCAGGGAGGGTCCTCACCATAGGCAGAGGTAATCAACGCAAGTAATAATATAGATAAAATCAAAACACGTATTACATTATTATATTTCATTACACATTCCCTTTAGTTTATAATATTCCACATACCAAGCATCCAGCATCCAGCTATTCCCATTCGATAGTGCTGGGAGGTTTAGAACTTATATCATAGACAACTCTGTTGACGCCTCTGACCTCGTTTATAATTCGGTTGGAAACCCGACCCAGCAATTCATAGGGTAGTTGTGCCCAATCGGCAGTCATAGCATCTTCTCCGGTAACGGCGCGTATGGCAATAACCTGATCGTATGTACGCTCATCCCCCATCACTCCAACGCTCTTCGTCGGAAGCAAAACAGCAAACGCCTGCCAAACTTCATCGTACTGGCCAGCATTTCGCAATTCTTCCAGGAAAATGGCATCAGCCTGCCGTAGGATCTCCAGCAGTTCCTGATTGATCTGGCCTATAAGCCTGACAGCCAGGCCAGGCCCCGGAAAAGGATGTCTTTTGACCACCTTATCGGGAAGTTCCAGTTCTCGTGCCAGCATCCTGACCTCATCTTTAAACAACTCGCGCAGCGGCTCTATAAGCTTCAGTTTCAGGGTGTCCGGCAATCCTCCCACATTGTGATGGCTCTTAATAACAGCAGCAGGCGACTGCGAAATCCCGCCGCTTTCGATCACGTCGGGATAGAGCGTTCCTTGAGCCAGAAACTCAATATCCTTGTACTGCTCTGCCGTTTCCTGAAAAACGTTCACGAATTCATTACCAATTATTTTGCGCTTGAGTTCAGGATCGTCTACATAGGCGAGTTTTTCCAGAAACCTGTATCCAGCGTCAACGAAATGTAAGCTCATGCAAATATCGTTCCTGAACATCTCAATAACTTCTCTGGCTTCATTTTTTCTCAGCAGACCATTGTCCACGAATACACACTTAATTTGATCGCCGATTGCTTTATGTATCAACGCTGCCAGCACAGATGAATCAACGCCGCCGCTCACAGCACACAGAACAAGTTTGTCTCCAACCTCGCTCCTGATCAGGGATATTTCCCGCTCAATAAACGACCTCATGGTCCACGATGGAGAACAGCCGCAAAAGCGGAACAGAAAATTGCTTATTATATCCTTACCCGAAGGGGTATGCACTACTTCAGGATGAAACTGAAGACCGAAGAGCTTGCGGCTGTTGTCAACCATAACCGCCACAGGCACGCTGTCTGTATGGGCAATGATTTCAAATCCCTCCGGTATCTGAGAGACACTATCACCATGACTCATCCATACCGGGAGTTCCTCCTTATCCAGAAGGGCGCCGGTTTTATTCACCAGCAGGTGGGCAAGCCCATATTCTCGTGTTTGGGTGCGCTCAACCTTCCCGCCAAGCAGGTGTGCCATAAGATGCATACCGTAACAGATCCCCAGGATTGGAATGCCCAGATCAAAAATGTCCGGATCACACAGCGGCGCGCCTGACTTATAAACGCTGGCGGGACCACCTGAGAGAAATATCCCCTTTGGCGAAAGCGAAGTGAGTGTATCTATGGGAGTATCGTGTGGTAGAATTTTGCAGTAGACTTTGCTCTCGCGGACCCGGCGGGCGATCAATTGACTATACTGGGAACCAAAATCCAGAATGACAACCATCTGGCTTGATGAAGGATTTGCCATTTATACCTCCTGAATGGCTGGCGAGTTCAGTAATCAAGATAAAAACTTTCTCAAAGTATACAATCAAGAGCATTATGGTGTCAAGTCTCTTTTACTACAACGCGAACCCGTCTGATCGAGGCTAACAGACCATCCAGAGAACAGCGGATCAAGTGATTACCATACCCAGTTAATTACTGTTTGGCACAAATTTTGCTTACGTAAATTCAAGAGCTTTCATGAAGTTTGAGAAAGTAAAAGGGGTAGCTCTTGCCATTCTGAATAGAGCGCAGCATAGTGAAGAATCTCCATAACGATGACGTTTTCTTGAGAGATCCTTTCAGTACAAGTTGCTATTGCCCAATTAAATTCTTAATCTCCATGAAACTCTCTCTTGATTTTAGACGACAGCTATGTTATACTTTGGCATCGAAAAAAACTGGCAAACTTTACCCATCTTAAAATGAGGAGTGAAAATTAAATGAAAGGCATTTTACTGGCGTCATTGGCGCTTTCATTACTTCTAGTTTCAAACACGGTACTGGCACGGGATGTTGCTATGGATCTGCGCCTGACTCAGGATAACCCAACCGTGGGCGACGAAGTCCTGGTAACGGTAAATCTTGATCAGGTATCCGATCTGAAAGGACTTGATATTCTTATTTCTTTTGATAACGTGAAATTGGAGTATAAATCCGCCGAGAAAGGTCAGTCGATAACCAGCCTCGAGGGGGATAACCGCTTTGTGGAAGACATAGTAACTGATCCGGAGGCGGCCAACAAGGATGGCAAAATAGAATATATGTCAGTGCGCCAGAAAAGCGGTCTTGGAATATCCTGGCCTGGTGGCATCATCCTGACTCTTAATTTCATAGCAAGATCCCCGGGAGAGGCCTGGATCAAGCTGGATGCCAACGATGTGCCCCTTGGTGATTCCATGGCTAATCTGATAGCTACCGGTATTGACGAGGAGCGCCAGATAATCGAGATCGGTCAGACATTCAGACTGCAACAGGTTTTTAGCTACCCGAACCCCGCGCCTGACCCTGCAGGCAACGCAACCATCCGCGTCAAGGCATTGGCATTACTGGAGGACCTGGAAGCAAGTATCTATGATATATCCGGCGAATTGGTTCTGGAAATCGCCTACGAAGATTTTGACGTCCGCGATGCTCCTGTTTATGAATATGTCTGGGATTGTAAAAACGAGGCAGGCGATGATGTGGCAAATGGAATTTACATACTGTGGATAAAGGCCTCATTAGAGTCGGAAAAGAAGCATGAAACATGGAAAATAGCCATTCTTCGTTAAGTCTGGGAGGAATAATAATGTTTAGATTTTTCTGTCGCATTCAACTTATTGTATTATTGGTATTTGTATCCTGTCTGAATGTATATGCTGCTTCAAACGACGGCGGGGATGCAGGAGCATTTTTGAAGAATGGCATAGGCGTGAGGCCAATATCTATGGGGAAAGCCTTCGTTGCAGTAGCGGACGATGCAAACGCAGGATATTGGAATCCCGCTGGATTATCCTTACTGAATATAACACAGTTAAGCGTAATGTATTCAAATCCTATGAATTATGCTCTCGGAGATAATCCAGGCGTAAAGGACATCGGATACCACACAGTCAGCCTGGCATTCCCTATGGGTTTTGGATCTCTGGGGTTAAACCTGGCATATTTGAGCGTTGGTAACATAGAGGAAGTCAACGCTGACGCCAGTTTTACGGGTAAGACATTCGAAGACAAGGAATTGGGAGTCATAGCATCCTACGCCAGCAGCATCACAGAGCATATACATCTGGGTGTAAACCTGAAGTTCATTAGCCAGCAGATATGGGATGATAAAGGCTCTGGCATGGGGTTGGATCTGGGAGCATTATACGAACCTGTATATAATCTAACCTTCGGACTGATGCTGCAAGACCTGATTGAGCCGAAGATAAAGCTACTGGAGGACGGGGAGACAAATTCCATTCCCCGGAAGATAAAATTAGGTGTTTCTTACAGACTAATGGACAATCGAGTGCTGGTCGCCACAGGTATGGATCAAACAATCGGACGTTCACGTTCAGCAAAACTTCACCTTGGAGTGGAAGTTGTGCCTATGAAAGACCTGGCTCTCCGAGCTGGATATACTACGGATACAGGAGAGATCTCCGCAGGAGTTGGGGTTCGAGTATCAGTTATTCAACTGGACTACGGTTTTGGTTTCCTCGATCTGGGTTCCACCCATCGTATATCTCTTACAGCCAGTTTCCCCAGTCTGGGCGCCAAAAAGGATGGTGTCCCGGAAAACAACCCTGATTTATCGGATAACATACAGAATAGCAGTGAATAGCACTTTATAATGTGCCCGGTACATGATTATTTTCCCTGTCAGTAGCGGGATTGTATTATTGAATAAATAGCCAAACGGATTTAGACATAGAGATGTCGGGTCGCCGACTGCGAGGAAAAAGAAGGAAAAGAAGAGATGTCGGAAAACGTATGGGATTTATCTGAAAAGAAGATATGTGGTAATTCTTCTCTTCATGTGTGAATTGCCCGGAGGGAGTAAGAATGGCTTATATAAAAAAGATACTGGATGCAAAAGCGAAGAAACATAGACCAGAGAATGGAGATTGGGAAGCAAAGGACAGAAGGCAACGAGTAAAGGGTGGGGGATTCCATGCCCTATTTCTACTCGCAGCCGCTCTGTTGATTTTCAGCACAGTATCGGCGTGGAGTGCGACCATAGAAGGAACAGTGGAAATTGAGGGCAGGGAAGACTGGAGTGGCGTGCTGGTCACCATACAGGAAAAGCTTCTATCCGGCATTACTGATACAAGCGGCAAATACTCTATTCCCAATGTCCCACCCGGACAATACACGATTATTGCTCAGAAAGCCGGGTGTCTTGTGGAATTATATTCAGATTTCGTAGTGCCGAATGGCTCCATTATGGCTAACACACTTCGATTGGTTCCTGGCGACCTCAAAATGGACAACCAGATCAATCTGCTGGATAGGATTATGCTCACCAGAGCTTGGGGGGCAGAAAGGGGTAAAACAGCAAATTGGGATGATATGCTGGATATACAAAAAGACGGCATTATTGATGAAAAAGACAGGGACTTATTACTCCTCCACTGGAAAGAAGGCCATTCAAACATCAAACTAGGTTCACTGGAAGTATCATCAGAGCCAAATGGAGCAACAATATTCATCAATGGAGCGGATACCGGCAAGACTACGCCATACATTTTCCTGGGAATGGTCGCCGGCCAGGATATGAATATCCAGAAATATACAATCACGCTGGAACTGGAAAATTTTCCACCTAAGACCGAAGAGGTGGAAGTCAGGGAGGGAATAACATCAGTTCTGGCAGTTCCTCTTGACAAAGAACCGCCGGAATTTGTCAATTGGGCACAGGAGCCATCAGATTTGACCGAAGATACGCGGGGAAAATTCAGGATACTGGTTCAGGTAGTGGACATAGGCGGAAGCGGATTAGGGGAAAAAATCCCACAGATCGACTATCGTATAGGAACTGATACTCCGTATAAATACAGCAGTTATAAAAACATGACCCTACTAAGCGGTGATACCTGGTACTATGATATTCCCGAACCAGCAGAATCATGGAATGCCTATCGCGACAAATATGTTTATTACACATTACGGGCAGAAGACATAGCAGAAAATGAAGCGATAAGTGAAGAGCAAAGCGAACTTATAGATGATATAAATGATGATCCGATAGTCAGGATAAGAACTACATTTAGTTCATGGGAAAGAGGATTGCTCACAATAGCAGCAGACGCATCCGACGAGGATGGCGAAATCACCAACGTGAAGTTTGAATATAGTTTCGATAATACCAGTTGGACTCAGATAGGCCCAGCCATCACAGTAACACCCTACTCCGTGGCATGGGATACAACAGCGCTTTCCCAGAAGGTAGTGGATAACGTCTGGATACGGGCCACAGCTACTGACAATGATGGTAGATCTGTAGAAGACAGCATAGCAAACACCTTCAAGCTGGATAACCAAGCTCCCATCACAAGTCACGATTATGACAGAGCATGGCACAACCAGGATTTTATCATCGAGTTGAAAACAGAAGATGGAGATGGTATAGGCGTAGCAAATATCGTCTATATATTAAACGGAGTTGAGCAAGAGATAGAGATAAACGGTCGGTCAAGCGCACTGGTGCTTATTGAAAAAGAGGGGAACGATAACCTTCTGGAATACTGGGGCGTGGATAAATTAGGAAATGAAGAGTCGCGCAAAACACTATCCGGGATAAAGCTCGACAGGACTGCCCCTGTATTCTCGGATTGGGCAAAAGATCCCGATGATCTCACAGAAGATGCAATAGGAAGTTTCCGGGTTTCAGTCCAGATAGCAGATGACGCAAGAGGAAGTGGCTTACAAGGAAAGCCACAGATCGATTATCATATAGGGGAAACCACACAATACAGTGGTTACAGAGATATGATAGCCGGCAATGGAGATTTATGGTACTTTGACATTCCCCGACCAGCAGACTCCTGGAACGCGCATCGCGGACAGTATATATACTACAGGGTAAAAAGTACGGACTTGGTGGCGAATGAAGATACCATAGAGCAAATAGAATTGATCGACGATATAAATGATCCGCCAATGGTCAAAATAACAAGCTCGTTTAATACGTGGGAAAGAGGGCTAATCACAATAGAAGCTGAAGCCTCCGACGAAGATGGCAACGTCACCGGTGTGACATTTGAGTATAGTGTCGGCCAAATTACATGGAAAAAGATAGGTCCAGTGTATGCCACACCACCTTATTCCGCCTCATGGGATACAACGACGCTTGAGCGAGCAGTTGAGAAGGAAATCTGGATAAGAGCAGTGGCCACTGATGACAGTGATACAACTGCGATAGACAAATATCCAGAAAGTATCAGCATAGATAACCAACCACCTGTTACAAGCCACAACTATGACGGGTTCTGGCACAATGAAGACTTTGCCATAAATCTGGAAGCAAAAGATGCAGATGGTATCGGTGTAACAGGTATTGCATACAGTCTGAACAGCGGAAGCAAACAGGAGACAATAATACTGGATGGTCAGGCAACTGCAATTATATCAGTAGATATTTTAGAAGAAGGCCTGAACACTCTCGAATACTGGAGCGTGGACAAGCTGGGAAATGAGGAAGCTCCTAATACACTGTCGGATATAAAGCTCGATAAATCCGCCCCTGTATTCGTAGACTGGACAGAAGATCCTGTGAATCTGACAGAGGACAGTTCCGGTAGTTTCCGCATATCAACACGAGCAATAGACATGGGTGAAAGCGGATTGGCGGATAAAGTTGCGCAATTCAGCTACCGCATTGGGCTGGTTGCACCATTCAGCAACTACGAAGATATGACTCAGGAAAATACCAGCGGTGTCTGGCATTACGAAATCCAGGAACCAATAGAGAAATGGAATACATATCGCGGTCAATATGTCTACTATAAAGTGAAGATAGAGGATGTAGCAGGAAACTCAGGAGAAAGCGAAGAGCGGAAACAACTGATAGACGACATCAATGATCCTGCGCTAGTCAGAATTACAAGCACATTTAACTCATGGGAAAATGGAACGCTCACAATCGCAGCGGAGGCATCTGATATAGACGGCGTAATTGTCAGTATGCGATTCCAATATAGCTTAAACATGGTCGAGTGGATACCAATAGGCTCCCTGATTACACAGCTTCCTTACTCCATACAATGGGACACAACAAGCTCTATTCCAGAAGTGGCGAAGACGGTATGGTTAAAGGCTATAGCCACTGATGATGACGGCGACCAGGTGAATTATACCTTGCCAGAAGCAGAAAGCTTCGGGATAGATAATCAACCACCTGTTACAATTCACTATTACGACGGATTATGGCACAGAAAAGATTTCTTTATCAACCTGGAAGCAGGCGATGGGAATGGTATTGGAGTCGCAAGCATTTTATACAGGCTGAATAACGGAGATATTGTCAGTGTTCCAGCAAGTAATCAAATGACTGTGCCGGTTAGCATTACGACGGAAGGCAGCGAAAACATACTGGAATTCTGGAGTGTGGATGGACTGGGAAATGAGGGAGCGCATGAAACTTTGTCCGGGATAAAGCTGGACAAAACCGTCCCTTCATTCTCAAACTGGAAACAAGACCCGATCGATCTGACAGAAAACACTCAGGGAAGATTCCAAGTATCGGTCGTAACTACAGATCAAGGTGGGAGTGGACTGCAAGGGAAGATCCCGCAGATTGACTATCATGTGGGAACAGATACACAATATGATGGCTATGAACCCATGATAAGCGAAGATGGTGAAACATGGTATTTTGACATTCCAGAAGGTACCCCTACAGCAAACACATGGGATGCGAATCGCGGCAAACAGGTTTACCACAAAGTACGAGTTGATGATGTAGCAGCAAACGTTGCCGAAAGCATAGAGCAGGCGGAATTGATTGATAGCATAAACGATGCTCCTGTGGTTACGATAACCAGCATATTCAAAGAGTGGGAGGGTGGACAGATCGTCCTATCGGCGGAAGCATCAGACGCAGATGGCTCAATACCCATCGTGCAGTTCGAGTATAGCGTCGATGCCGTCAACTGGACACCCATCAGCGTGGCAATCGCTGTACCACCATATTCAGCAATATGGGATACAACAATAGCCATCCCTGAACTGGCAAAGCCTGTTTGGGTTAAAGCTAAAGCCACTGACGCTGACGACATCACTGTTTTGGTAGAGAATATCATCCCCACCAGCTTCGGCATAGACAACCAGCCACCGGTCTTCAGTGACTGGACAAAAGTGCCAGAAAATCTGACAGAAGATACAAGAGGTACGTTCCGAGTGCAGGTAAACGTGGATGATGGTACAGGCAGCAAGGTAGCGAAAGTCGAGTTGGCCTACAGAATAGGATCCCTGCTCAACAGAACCTTCAGGAATATGACACAGGGATCGGGTAACGTATGGTACTACGACATACCGGAGCCTGCCGGTACGTGGGATGCATACCGCGGTGAGATATTGTATTACAAAGCGCGTGCTACCGACACGGTAGGCAATGAAACTCCTGAAACTCCTGAGCAGCAGGAGTTGATTGAAGACATTAACGATCCGCCTAGAGGGCTTATAACATCCAGCTATAAGGCCTGGGAACGTGGTACTATCACGATTCGGGCGGATGCCGTTGATGACGACGGCGAAGTAGTAGGTGCTCAATTCCAGTTCAGCGTTGACAACGTAGGCTGGACTGATATTGGGGGGATGCGCACCACCAAACCCTATATAGTGACATGGGATTCCACAGCGATTATTGCTGATCCTGACGTCTGGTTAAGGGTGATGATCACCGATGACGATGGTGCATCTGCGTCAGCGGCGCTCCCAAACAGCATCGGAATAGATAATAGTGCGCCGACCTTTGCCAGTTGGAGCCATACCGAATTGACAGAGGACTCTACTGAGAGCTTCTTCACGGTGGAAGTGGAGATAACCGACCTGGGCAGCGGGCTGGACAGCGCACAGGTTCAGTTGGACTACCGCATAGGAAAACCAACAAGTCCCGGCTCTTATGTCGGGTACAGGATTATGTACCCGAAAACCGGGGATGTATGGTTCTACGAAATACCCAGACCCGGTGTCTGGAGCAATTATGCCGGCTGGACACTCTACTATAGAGTTAGGGCTGTTGACATAGCAGGCAATCCCACCCAGAGCGAGGAGCGAAAAGAATATATAGACCCCACAACCGGTTCCATCTCAGGAACCATCACGCCCGCAGCTAGCTGGTTAGGAAACGCGCAAGTTGCCGCTCAACAGAACGGCGTGACTAAAAAACAGGACTCGGTAAGCCAGATTGATGGAAGTTATTCTATAACAGGGCTGCGACCCGGTTCCTATGATCTGGTGGTAACCGCCAGTGGATATGGCACAGACCGCTCCATGACCAACATTGCGGTATCGTCGGGACAGGAATCAGCCGACCACAATGTGGAGCTTCATACATACACAACGGAGTATGTCACTCGTTCCCAGAGCACTACTGTAGAATTCAGAGACAAGGATTTCAAAAACTACATACTGAATATCGACAGCAACACATTCGGACAAGACGGCAAAGTAGTTATCGGCTTTAGTGGCAGAGAGCCTATCGGCGTTCCCAACCCACGGGTGCTGCTAATGGGCAAAGCCATTGGAGTGGGATTCGAAGCTCAGAGCATCAGTAAGCCACTGGAACTTATAATGCCTCGACCCAGCGGGATCAGCGACAGCAAAACCATCATGACTTTTATATATGATGGCGACGACTACAGGCTTGTGGACAGGGATGATATAGCTTTGTCTGACTCAACCGTTACTATAACCATAGATCCCGGTGATCTAACGAGCTTCAGTGACAGCAGTCACCAATTTGAAACATTGAGCGGAACTACGGTTTTCTATGCGCTCATCACCAAGTTCGCCGAGCCTCAAATCAGCTCATCTAGTCTTGGTATACGCGATCCCGTATACTCTCTTGGCCATATAAACAGCTATGTCCAGCCAAACATAGGCATAGCTGACCGGAAGGTCGCGCTGGTAATTCATGGTATCACATCAGGACCGGATGACATGGTGAACTTGCTCGAAGCCCTGGAGGATCTCAACTACTATAACCGTGTACTCGTCTTCAATTACGAACCAGATAATACCATAGGTTCTAACGGCGATTATCTCATGTCGGAACTGGCGGATGTGCTCCCCAACGAATACGGTGGTAAGGTGGATGTAATAGCGCACGGAATGGGTGGACTGGTTGCGCGGAGAGCCATCTCCATTGGCGGCGATAGCTACATAGGAAATCTGATAATGCTGGCTACGCCCAATGGTGGAGTAGCGCCATTCCGGCTGGAAGATGGCTACGCTGCTTTCCTGAAAAAAACATCCAGTGAGACCGAGCCTGCCTGGACGCATTACACGGACGGATGGCGGGACATGCTAGGCGAGACATCGTTCCTATCAGGCTTGAACAACCAATCAGGAACTGTTGATACATACTACTACAGCATGGCAGCATCCAATGGCTTACTCAGCGACACAAGTAATCATGATGGGCTGTTGTATGTAGCCAGTGCAAACCCAGCAACATTCCCGAATAGTGAACAGCCGCTGGTACAGATGTTCGAGAAAATATCGGTGGCACAGCCGGCAGAAGGCACAAGCTTTATGTCTGGTACAAGGCACATGGCTATTCTGAATTCCTCTGTCGTCAGAAATAGAATCACAACATACGTGCAGGGCAGTGCCGGGGACATAAGGTATAAAAGACACGATGGTGATCTGGTTCCGGGTGCGCGTACAGAGCTTACAGTTGAGTTGGAAAATGTCGGAAATGAGACCGTGTTGGGCGTATCGGCAGAGCTAAACACATCAGATTCATACATACGACGATCCCTCGACGGCCCGCAAGGAATGGAACAGGACACTGCTACCTTCGGCGATATTCCAGCCGGTACTATGAAGAGCGGCATATTCAGCTTCTATGTGCATTCTAATGCAGGCTCGGCTATCGGGCATCAGGTTCAGTTCAAATTGTTCATAACAAATTCAGAGGATAACAGCGTCTTCATAGAGGAATTCGAGGTCACCCTGGGCGAAAACCTGGTACAGATCGCGTTATACCAGGCTGGCCCGAAGACTGGCGAGAGGATGGTAGTTCCGGATGTGGACGATGAAAATCCACCTCGTCCGAGCAACGACGGCGATATAGCGGCGGAGTCAGGCGAAATCATGCAACTGGACATAACCCTGAAGAATAACTCGTCCAACCCAATCCTGGTAGTAACGGCCATGCTCAAAACAACCGATCCGCGTGTCGTTGGGTTGGTGGATAGCGCCGAAGTGAATATGTCCACGACAGCGCTCGAAGCATCCTATGGAAATCTGGCTAGTAACGGCACCAGGCTCGCGGCCTTCCAGTTCGTGAAAATAATTGCTGATTCCATAGATCCGGAAGTTCCGGTGCACTTCACTCTCGACATATATTCAGAAGGAACTTTCATCAATAACGAAGAGTTTGACGTCAAAATTGGCGCGGATATAATCGTAACCGGTTTCGATCCGGACGATGACTTGATGCCAGGGCCTGGCGGCATTGCGGATATTGATGTTGATCTGAGGAATATATCAGATAACACTATTGAAAACATCGAAATTGCCATCGACTGGAAGCCTAATGTTGTTGACGACATAGATTCTGACGAATTGGATGTTGATCCAATCAACGCAAATGGCACAAAGACAGTGACTTTCGAAAATGTGGAAATAGAGGAAGATTTTGAAGGTTACATACAATTTACAATAGAGATCAAAGTTGATGGAGACGTGATCAATATCGAAAACTTCTGGCATTACTTCGGCAAACGCATCCAGTATATCGGATATTGGATAACGGACGATGATGACAATGACGATATAGCTGAACCGAAAGAAGACATCGAGTTCAGAATGATACGATGGAACGCAAGTGCCGATGAGGTCGACAATGTGGAAGCTAATGACCTCAATACAACCTATATTGATGTCATAGCAGATATACCTTCCAATAAGGATGACAGCGACTATCCTGATATTCAAGCCTACACGGCGAAAGACTCAAAGGATAGTTATGGATTCACAGTTGCTGACGCAGGTGACATGACTGTACCTTCACCCAGCGGGAGCATCTTGACACAGGTGACAGCATTTACTGCAACTCTCGAGCGTCCGGACGCAACGTGGATACCCGATACGCTGATCAATGGACTTCTCAATCCCAACACAGGTCAGTTGGTAGAATACACAATAACTGGTAATGATAAAACTACCATAACGGTCGATACGACGGGTAAAGTGACCATAGTCAGCGTTGCATCAAACGGCAATGAATTCGAAATAACCGCAGCAGGCGCTTCTTCTCTCAATGAGTTCCAACTCGAAGGACGCACAGTGGAATTCACCATCAACGTCGAGGAAAACAACGACGAAATGGGTGAAGAGACAATCTCTATGCGAATAGGTGGCATAATCAGATACCTGCCGCCAAAGGGTTCCAGCGATCTTATGGGAACCATAAGCGACGCCGTGAGCATTGACGCTGCCAACAACGGCAATGGTATTCCGGAACCGGGTGAGACAATTGAGATCGATATAACTCTGATAAATACAAACGATAGCATCGACGTTGATAACGTAGAGGCAGAACTGGACTCGGACGATATATCTTCCAGCGATATAAATGTCGATAAAAGAGAATACAGTAAAATAAGGAATGAGAAAGACAAAACTATGACATTCCAGTTCGAAATAGACGAAGATTACGAAGGGAGCACAATAACATTCACGCTGGAAATAACGGGCGAAATTGATGGCAACGAAGAAGACCTGGGAACAGATATATTAGTGATTCCGGTGGCGCATCTAAAAGGATCAATATAAGGAGGGCGAACTGAAAAGAATGAAAGACAAATTGGCAGCAGCGGAAAACGGTATGGAGGATATTGTTGCTGAGGTCAGTAACCCAAGATTTCAGAAAATGGGATTAACTTTTGATGACGTTCTGTTAGTGCCAGCAAAATCAGACGTATTGCCGAATGAAGTCCATGTGACCACATATTTCACCAAAAATATAGCGTTGAGCCTGCCTATATGCAGCGCTGCTATGGACACGGTAACAGAGGCGGAGCTTGCCATTGCTCTCGCGCGGGAGGGTGGGATCGGTGTAATCCACCGAAACTTCACTGTAGAGGAGCAAGCCAGCGAAGTTGATAGGGTCAAAAGGTCCGAGAGCGGCATGATTGTGAAGCCCATCCACCTTCCGCCGGACAGGCTCATAAGCGAAGCGCTGGAGTTAATGGCGCAGTTCCACATCTCCGGCATACCTGTCACACAGGATGGCAAGCTTGTGGGGATTCTGACCAACAGAGACCTGAAATACGAGGAGAATCTATCCCAGAAGATCGGCGACGTCATGACCAAAGACAATCTGGTCACAGCCCATCCGGGGATCACACTGGACGAAGCGAAGAAAATCCTCCATCAGAACAGAATCGAAAAGCTGCCTGTTGTGGATGAAAACTTTATGTTAAAAGGTCTGATCACCATCAAGGACATCGACAAGATCATACTTTATCCCAACGCCTGCAAAGATGAAAGGGGCAGACTTCGCGTTGCTGCCGCACTGGGGCCAGGAGCAGATATGGAAGAGAGAGCCGCCGCGCTGATAGAGGCTAACGTGGACGTATTAGTTATAGACACGTCACATGGACACTCAATAGCAGTGATCAAGGCGGCGGAAAAACTGAAAGCCAAACACAGCGATATTGATCTGGTAGCCGGAAACGTAGTTACAGCCGAAGCGACTCAGGATCTCATCACAGCAGGCGTGGACGCGGTGAAAGTAGGCGTCGGGCCTAGTGCTATATGTACCACGCGGGTTGTGGCAGGCGTGGGTGTACCGCAAATCACAGCCATTTGTGAATGTGTAAAAGTAGCCGACAAACACGGTGTCCCTGTGATCGCAGACGGAGGTGTGCGATATTCTGGCGACATCGCCAAAGCCATAGCTGCTGGCGCCAGTTCAGTGATGATAGGAAGCCTGTTCGCCGGAACGGAAGAGAGTCCGGGGGACATCATAATCTATCAGGGACGAAGCTACAAAGCGCATAGAGGGATGGGATCCCTTGGAGCCATGAAAAAGCGCGGTGGAAGAGAGAGATACTTCCAATTCAGCGAAGCGGCGGTGGAAAAAATGGTTCCGGAAGGCATCGAAGGAAGAGTTCCCTATAAGGGCACACTTGGAAACTATGTATATCAACTGGTCGGCGGACTCAGGCATGGTATGGGATACTGCGGAGCCAGGAATATTCAGGAGTTGAGAGAGAAAACGACGTTTATAAGAACCACCAGCGCAGGTATAAGAGAAAGCCATCCTCACGACATTACCATCACAGAAGAAGCGCCCAATTACATGACAGAATTATAGACTGGCTTGCGATTTTCAAGAAAGAAGTAACTACCAATAAAGGTTTTAGAGTTTTTCCTTTACGGGCGAAGCCCGTTGCTCCCCCTTGAAAAAGGGGCTGGGGGGATTTTCGTACCGCTCAAAAACTCCAGAAACATTACTGAAACTTACTGACAAAATAAAGGGCGGCATATAATGAAGTTGGAATAATTAATCGGGTAATAGAAGGAGACTCGCGTAGGTTGGGTTAATGCCTTTTTTGATGTGATCAAAAAAGGCATTAACTCAACCTACAACAACGTCTCATCGCCAATAAATTGCTTCGCTCAAAATTATGGGCGTTACCCGTTTATTTTGTCAAACTTCATAATATGCCGCCCTGATCGCGTCCCCTACTAATGTTGATGTAACTGAGTTCCATTCGTTCTATTACGGAAGCGAAAAGTCTTGATTATCTCCGCCATTCATGTTAGATTATGACAGGTATTATAACAGCGAATATTTTTCCGTTCGTAAATCATATCTAGTTTTTGAGATAGGACACAAATACAACGCTGGAGAATTCTATGGTTTATGCGCTTGCCTATGCAATCAAACATCTTGTTAGCATTTTGTCACCATTAGGAATAGTCGGATTTATTACTGCCTTATTTGTGTTATTACCTAGCAGTGCGGTGGCTGGCGCTTCCCCTAGCTCAACCTCATCTCCTGCCTGGGATATAAATCAAGACGGAACTGTTGACATATCCGATATTTTGCTTGTGTCACAGCATCTCGGAGAGAAGATTACTGAGCCCCCGGATCCTAACCCCGATGTAAACGGTGATGGCGAAGTTGACATACTTGATCTTATTTTGGTTGGCAGACATTTCGGAGAGAATTATGATGAGTTCAGCATTTATGTTGAGGATCTGCTTACAGGGCATAGGATACCAGATGCAACAGTTAAGTTATATTCTGGAGATAACGATGTTCCAGTTTCATCTGGACAAACCAATAGTGAAGGCAGTGTCACACTGTATTTCAGTGCTGATAGTCCGTACATAGTGGAGGTGGAAGCCGCATCTTCTTACAGCAGAATCAGAGCAAGCATTGATGAGATCAAGCCTGGACAATCTCTAAGTTTTCAGATGATTCCCGAACTTGGTTCGTCCAGATACGGTTCTACTCTTGAAGATCTGAAGCGGATAACACATAACGACGGTTACCATGAGGATACCATCCTGGAGAAGTGGGGGAGCTTCCCAATACCTGTGAATGTACTTGATTATACATACACGTATCTTGGTGTAGATATGGATTTCAATGAGATTTTTTGGAGAGTAGCTGCCCGTCTTGAGAATGAGGTTAAGAGGCGTTTGCCAGGTAAACAAGTGCAATTATTTGAGGCTGCGCAAGTTAATGGCTACGGAATTGATGTCAATTTTGTTCCAGACCCCACCTGGGCTCAATTCCGACAGTGGGATTCGTCCAACAGTAATAGCCCAGAACACGCAGAGCTTCATATACGGAAATACTCCACTGCAGATGATAGCGGTGTTGCACGCACAGAGAATTTGGAGAAAGAGATTGAGAATGCTTTGGTGTGGCTGCTTCTTGATGGGGATGGGGATGCATCTGAGGATGATTTTTGGGAGAGACAAGTACATTTTTTCAGAACCGAGACAGATGATCTATCTAACATGGACATTGTGGATGATGTCCAACCCGGCGTTTACAATCTTATGGCGCTAATGTATCGTCTCGATAATGGAACTGATTTGGAACCATACAAACCTACTTCCAATCGCCACCCTACAATTTTTCTTGAGGATACAGGAGACAATCTAAGGCCATTGGAGCCTGTAACCGTGGAGGCATCAAACTCATCGGATCTGGACGGAGACAGCCTTAAGTATCATTGGGAACAGATCCAAGGATTTGGGCAATGCACGATTTCTGATCCGGATTCAGCCTTAACAATCATAACTGCCCAATATTCAGGAGATTACGTGTTTAGAGCCACTGTATCGGATCAAAACGGAGGTGTTGACACCAAAAATCTTCATCTATACTTCCTAGCTGATTGCCCCCAGCCAGAACCTATTGAGACAGAAGGTGATCGGATTGTAGCTGCCTATTATGTACTTGATTGGGGACACGAAAATTGGTGGACTCCGTGGAATAATGGTAGAAGAAGCCAAGACCACACACTAGGTAGGCCAAGATACCACAGTTTTCTGGGCAATTATAGTTCTAGCGATTCAACAATACTAGACTGGCATATCAAAATGGCTGTGGAAAACGGTGTTAATACGTTGATTTTCGAAAGTGGCAGACCCCCGCAGGACAGCCATCAAATGCGAAATTTCGAGCAGGGATTTCTCCAATCGACATACATTGATCAAATATCCTTCTTTATGCATTTCAATATGTCTCATGCCTATAATAGAAAAATCGATATGAGCATTGATGAAGCTGTAGATGAAATGGTTCCTTATTACACTGCCAACTTATTTAACCATCCAAGCTATCTGCATATTGATGGTAAGCCCGTCCTCATGTTGTATCATGCGCACTCGATCTTCGATGTAGCAGGTATGGAAGGGCTTGAGAAGACAGTTTTGAGAATCCGGGATAAGGCTAAGAGCAATGGATATCCAGAAATTTACCTAATAGCCGATTTCAACAGCTATGGAAGGGATGACGCAACAGACGCAGAAATCATCTCCCTTTTTGATGGGATATCATGGTACGCACTTATTAATGCAGGTACAGGTTGGGAACGTATAGGCAATACAGTCTACATTGACACTGATTTTAGTGTAATGATTGAAGGATACATTGAGCAATTCGAATATATGAATGAATTATGTCACGAGTTGGGAGTTGATTTTCATCCATCAGTTCTTCCAGGTTCAGATAATTCCATAATGTTTGAAATTGGGAAAGATGACGTGCTATGGCGTCATAGAAACAGTACTCCAGAAAAATTCGCAGGACTCTTACGGGAATCCAAGAGGTTTATGGAAAAAGCAAATCAGATGCTAATAATATACGCTTGGAATGAGCACCATGAAGGGGGTGTGTTAGAACCCTCACATGAACTGGGATTTGGTAATCTGGAGCAAATACGAGAAGTGTTTGGAGTTCGACCCACAGGGGGATGGAAAAAGAATATTACTCCTTAGGTCTCTTGAAATGTATGGATGTTTAGGCGGCAGATTGGAATAGCCGAACCTGATGCGGAACTCGATATAGTATGCAACATAGACTAGATGGAGCTATAATGGCGGACAAGAAGGTCAGACTGATTAGTTTCTGGAAAGCATTGGCTGTGGGAATTGCCGCGCTTGTAGGTATAATGGTCATAGGATATTTTGCTCATGCTGATGAACCCTCAGATACAGTAAACGACATGGCTTGGTGAGGTGAACCCGTTTTTCTGGACAGAAAAACGGGCGGATTAAGCAAGTTTTCTACCCGATCCGCCATGATTCCATTTCATTCTTGCTCCTCATAACTGGCTTCAAACTCCGCTGGCGTCAGATAATCTAACGCAGAATGGATGCGGTGATGATTGTATTCCACATCCAGAAAGTGACCCAGATTTGAGAGAGCATCCTGGAAATCAATGTATTCCTTAGTCCACACCTCCTCGTCTTTGATATGACCGATAACACTCTCGGCATATGGATTTTCCCAAGCCTTACCTTTTGCCGAAAACAACATGCTTATCTGAACATCAAGGCCGCGCCAGACGTTTTTTTGGCGGGGGGTGACGCATGACTGGGCAGAGATGGATGGAATACAAATATCTCTCGTTTTAATTCTGCCGCGAGCATCAGGTGGGCTTCACTGCTAATCTTTCTTTTACTGTAGTGGTACAGGTTGAGGCTTCCGTTGCGTCTCTCTTAATTCGCTCAGTTCACGTAGGTTCCTCATCAGACGGCCCATATCACGGCGATATTCGTGTTCAAAGTTGATGAGCTTTACCTGCTGCTTGATACTGAGACCTGAGTTGAGAGCAGCCGATAACTGCTTTTCCTTTTGACGAAACTTCACTTCCAGGTCCCTGTATTTCTCCAGAGCTGATTTGAGCTGACTCTCAGAAGCGTTTGCCTTCAGGCGTTTCTGCATTTCATTTGAGGCCTCGCGCCGCTGTGTGTAATATTTACCTTTCAAATCGTTCAATTCGTTAAATCTGGGCAGGAATGTTTGCAGTTGTTCGTCGTTTAGCTGAAGCTCATCAACCATCTTCCAGATCCTTATGATTTCGAAGAGTCTGGGTACGTCCTCTTTTGATAAGTTAATATCTATGCCTCCAGAGGATCTACCCCTGCTTTGCCTATCGGTTTGAGCGTTAGCGCCAATAGCTAGCAGCAAGATCAGAGATAAAGCTAACAAAGCCATTATCAGAGTTATATTGATAATCTTTCTCATGGTTCTGTCCTCCATCTACATTGCCCCGAACTCGCCGCTGTCGGATTCTATAATAATAGCCTCATCAAACTCCGCAAATCCGCTCTCCAGAAGGAACTGGATTATTCCCTCGTTATCCTCTGTCTCTGTTTCGCGCGGTTCCTCGTCCAGATCGCCCACGTAGCCTATAACATCATCATAGTATTGATATGAGAGCGCTAGATCTTCTGACTGAATGAAGCTCTTGAGCTTCTCCAATTCCGCCAACTCCGCGTCAGTAATGAGCATTTCCGATATTATCCCGGCAATGAGTACAGGTTCGGAAGTATCTTTTACTGTAGTTAGAGTTAGAGGTCGGCTTCTTGTAATCTCGATATTTTCTACTGTCTGGAGCCAGGCCGGTCTGTCATTGGGATAATATTGCAGCATCATGGCAGCAACGAAGATTAGCACAACGGCAGCAACACTCGCCACCCACCCGGGTAGAGCATAAAAACGCTGCCGGCGTTGCCTTCTAAAGGCTAAAATAGCTTCTCTCTCGATGCGCCGGTGCAAATCAGGAAGGAAGTTCTCCCAAACATGCGCCTGTGGATATTCTATTTTTGCATCGTTGATATGCCCTAAAATCTGCCTCAGCATATCCAGTTCCCTGCGGCAGGAATCACACAGGGCAATATGCTCCTGAACCCGGCGACTGTCCTCTACATCCAGGACTTCATCGATGTAATCCGCAAGCATTTTCTGAGCATATTTGCATTTCACCGTAAAACGACCTCCTGACTTACTATTAAACCAACCTCAACTATTATCTTTAAGCTATTCGCTACTCCTCCTTAATATAACACTTATATAAAACAGCGAAAGTACGCCAGAAAGCTAGTGTTTTTGTAGATAAGGGCCGAGCAAATCCATCAACTTGTGTGTCGCATGAGATAGATGTGCCTTGATTGTGCCTACCTTACGGCCCAATATCTGAGCTATCTCCTCAAGAGATAGTCCGTCCAGGCGTTTCATAATGAATACCGCTCTCTGCTTAGGCGGTAATTGATCTATTGCTCTTGTGATCTGCTGCTCTAGTTCCTGCATCAATGCTGCTTCAGCGGGAGAATATCCTGATCCTGCAACAAGAGAGTCGCGCAAAGAAGACCAATCCTCCAAAGGGACAACTTGAAGACGCGACCGCTTCCTCCCGTAGTCAATACAAGCATTGACTGCTATTCGATAGAGCCAGGTATAAAAGGTTGATTTTTTCTTAAATCCTCCTAGAGATTTGAAGGCACGCTCAAAAACTTCCTGCGATAGGTCGTAGGCATCCTCGACGTCATGAGTGTAGTGATAAACTATGTCGTATACCTTATTCTGGTATTTCTTTACCAGTGACTCAAAAGCTGCGACGTCGCCATGCTGGAACCTATCAACAAGATCAATATCTGCGTCTTCCAAGATGGCCTCCATATCGCTTAGACGACAGTATACGAAAAAGGTTTAGAATTGGTAAAACGAACCTGATAAAGGGAGCAGAAGATCGGGAAACAGCGGGCTGGAGCCGGCGAGAGGAGTTGAACCTCCGACAAGCTGATTACGAATCAGCTGCTCTGCCACTGAGCTACGCCGGCATAAAAAATGGTGCCGAGAGGCAGAGTCGAACTGCCGACACGCGGATTTTCAGTCCACTGCTCTACCACCTGAGCTATCTCGGCACCAGCACTATTAAGAGTATCAGAATATCCGAGTCGTGTCAAGCCTTTTTTGGCTGATTTATTGGTGCCTCAGCAGTGTTATTACTGGCATTGGGGACGATGGAGTTTCCCAAAACTAACAATAAGTAGGTCGGAGTTTCCTCTGTCAATTTCCTGCCTCTGATGTCAAGTTTTTGTCTCCCAGACTACTGCTTGACATATGATAAATGAGATGGTAAAATAAGGGTCTGGTTGGCCTACTAATCAATTTTAGAGGAGCATATTTTAAGTTGCTCGGCAATATCCACCCCAAACGTGGATATTGTTGCCGCTTTGTCCTCGGATTTCAGCTTCTGCCGGAACTCCTAACATATCGGTCGAATAGCATCTGGCCGCTTTAGCCATACTAACGTCGCGAGGCGAGACTTCTGGTCTTTCTACTCTGAACCGTTGATCAATGGCTGGAGATGCTTCTGCGCGTCCATGTTTGTTTGCCACGGCAGAAATCTGTATGCCGTGGGGAGATAATAAAAATGGCTCATTTTAACCCTGATTTCTGGGAAATTCCTGTTGACTTCCATAAGCTCACGGAGTTCGATACCGGGTGCGCACTGGTATACGAAACCGATGAGGAGCGAGAATCCCGCTGGAGGCGGGAGGATAGACAGGGGCAGATCATACCTATATTGATGGAAATCATCGAGAATGATCTGACACCCAAACAGCGCCAGGCAGTTATGCTATACTTCTTCGGGCAAAAGACCCAGGAGGAGATCGGCCGGATTATGGGTATCCCGCATCAGGTGGTGAGCCAGCATATATACGGTATCAGACGCAACGGCAAAAGAATCGGTGGAGCGATAGCAAGGATCCGTAAAGCCTGTGAGAGAGATGGCATCTATCTGATGGTGGCATCCTAGCGAGGTTATGAAATGCGATATGTTGAGGTGCGGCGACATACTATGCGAGTCAAACCGGGGCAGCATTTGTCTCAGGCGGGAGTTGACCTGGCGCGGCGAGTGGGCGGCGAGATTGGTTCCTTTGATCGGGTGATCACAAGCACCGTTCCGCGGGCGTTTGAGACTGCTATCGCGATGGGTTTCGCCGTTGATGAGCAGTGCGAACAACTAAGCACGTGGGGCGATGGCATGGACGCTGAAATTCAGTGGGACGTGGGATTTGCCGGGTTCGCTCGCGTGATCCAACAGGGTGGAGCCACGGCGAGATTCGCCCGCGCACAGTCGGAACTCTGGCGCTCCATCGCTGAAGCGTTACCTGACGACGGAAGCGCACTGATCATCACTCACGGCGGGATCGTTGAGGCTGGAGCTGTTGGCTGTCTGCCGCACAGTAATCACAGCGCATTGGGGTCAAGCTGCGACTACTGTGAAGGGGTTAGGCTGAGTTTCGATGGTGGCGATTTTACGGATATAGATATACTTCGAGTTTGAAAACTAGTGTTAAACTTTTCGCTGATTTTGTGCTGATTTTGCACTAATTTGGCGCTAATTTGTGGTAATAATGCCTCATTTTGCTCAATTAATCCTGAAAAAGTTTAACATTCTGAAAATCGTGAAACACTGATGGTACGTGCGTTTAGCCTGTTTTAGGCTGAAGAAAGTTTAACAAAAGTTTAACGGTTTTCATTTTTTCTTCTCCAATCTCCGGCTGCGGTATTCTAACACAAAGAGGGAAATAGTTATCAGTTATCAGTTTTCAGCAGAAACCATAGAACCGAAAACTGAAAACTGATTGCTGATTACTATAACCTTCGTGTCCTGATGGTTAATACCCAAATGGGTAAGTTGTTTAATCACGAGTCCAAGTGGACTCACAGGATTTATTAGCCACAGATTAACACAGATTTTCACAGATAAAAATTGTGGTAAAGAACCACACTATACATATCGAGTTGACGTCTGTATTTCGTTTCCAGTTTTTAGTTTTGTTGCCTCACAAATAGTATTTGCTGATTGCTGATTGGTGGCTAATGTTGCATTTTGAGGCATAAGATTATGGCGTTTCTGAGTTGAGATGTGGCATGGATTGAGTGCTGGAAAACCTGATTCCGGGTATAGCTTCGCCATACTTAACTATCGGTTTCGGGTGTTGTGCGGTGTGTCATAATGACACACCTGTAACATAATGTTACACCTGAATTGGGAGTTGGTATGATGCCGGGTCGCCGACTGCGAGGAAAAAGCCAGAGATCCGGAAGGAATATAGCCACGGATGAAACACGGATTTTCACGGATAAACACGGAAGATTTGCTGCAATTCACTGTTATAAGAACGTTTATCTTCTCTCCCATTCTTCCATCTCCCTTCTACATAATGCACAACGGGCAAATTTGTCATTATTGATAGTTCTCTTGCTATTATGTGTCTGTGACAGTCTTCGGGTTTCTTTTCAAAGCAAATCAATACAGATGGATCACTTACGCAAATTTTGGCAATTGATTCTAGCACTACAGGGTCCTTAAACAGAATCCGTTTGGAATAGAAGTTCCAGAGAGTTTGCCTATCCTGAATTTGGCTACGGATTTTTGAGGGGATGCCGATCTGTGAAAACTGATAATACTTAATCCCAACATCAGAGCACCTGTCTTTCAGAGTGTTTTTAGAGAAGCCATATTTACGGGATATGGGATTATTTCTTGAGTCTATAACCCCCTGGATTCCAGCCATTAGAAGCGTGTCCAAAAAACCATCTATTGATAAGCCCTCGTAGCCCAAAGAGTAGATCGCTGGCTGTGTCGCTGGAGAATATACCGGAGAGCTTGGTTGTTTAGTCTCGCTCCTAGAGGCATACCAAGGGTATTTATCATATATATATTTCAGAAGATGTTGCTGAGGCAACTTTCCATAATCCTCTATTATCCTCTTAACAGAGTGCATAATACTTGATGGAAGATCAAGTTCGGTGGATTCCTTTTTAGGAGCAGTATATCGAAAAGAATTGGAACTGGATTTTACCCAACCAAAGCGCTCTAGTTGGGTGATCTCTCTATATGCTAGAAAAGAGAAGGGGCCATATTTATAGGGAAAGAAGCTATAGAAATTAACATAGCGATCTATGTTCTCTTCTTCCTTCAAGAGGAAGAGCCATTTAACAAGCTGAGTTCTAGACGCAGTCTCATTCGGCGCTTCCCTTAGTAGTGCAAGTATTATTTTTTGACGTTGGTATATCATTTCTATTGCCTTTTTGAGATAAACTATTGCTATAATCAACTTAACGTATGTTAAGTTGATTATAGCATAACGAGAGCTAGAAGTAAAGGAAAATTATGTCCCGCAAATACAGAATATTATGAGACACTTACCGACTCCCCGATGCCACGGAGTGAAAATTTGCCCGAACTTCCCGCAGGGCGGCGAGGATTGCGTCCCGATTCTCGCTTTCCACGGCTTTGAAGAGTTCCAGAAGCCACTCGCGGTAAAGCTCGAACTTTTTTGTTTGGCTGATGAAGTGTTTCGTGCCTTCAAAAAACCAACCGATTGTGAAATCTTCCGTCTGGCTGGTAATCGCCTCAATGAGCGTATCAAGCCCGGACGTCACCACCTGGGCTTTGTCCAGTGCAAGCAGGTTGGGGATCTCAATTACTCGCAATACGATTTTGAGCCTCGGACCAACTTCAGGATGCGCCAAAAGCGCGGCAATCTGTTTCTCACACTCCTCAAAGCGCCCTGTGGTAAAATGCTTCTCCGCGGAATCAAAGCGCGCTGCCAGATCTTCTGGATACCGCTCCAGCCACTTCCGGTTTAAGGCGAATGCCTCCGAAAATTGGAACAGCCTTTCATGGTATAGCCAACCCGCCTTATGATACGCCGTTCCATTATCTGGATAAACTTCTAACACATTGGCATAACACGCTGTTGCATCATGCCAGTCCTAGATCTTAAAGTAGGTTTTTCCTAAGTTGTTTTGCGTTTGCCGCACAATTCGTCAGAAAATGTTCGTATGTTCGTACCTCCAGCGCATTAGGACCGAACTGTGGTTACTGTGAAGGGGTGCGGCTGAGTTTCAATAAGGGTGGTTTTACGGATATAGAGATACGTCGAAATCGGTAAGTTACTCCTCCTCATCCTCGTCTTCCTCATCCCCCTCCTCCTCACCTAGTATCTTACGTAGCGCCTTAAGAGATACGGTTGTTCTCGGCTCGCCAAAATAGAATGCAGAAGCGGATGTGAATGCCCCGACGAAGTGACCAATCGCAAAGGCAGCCAGATACATCAATTCGCGTGGAATGTTCTCTTTTACCAGATATACAATCCCAATAAGGAAGATCAAGAGAAGAACAATTACAATCGATCCCACAAACAGAATGGCTGCAAGAAAATTTCGTGTCTGCTTCACCTGCCCATTCTCCTCATGATTCGATTGCTGGCGTGGGTTATTCATGTATCTCAATCTTTCTATATGATCGGTAGCCAAGCAGAAACCTGAAAAAATCTTTAAATCCCATGTCGGTTCCTGCCATACCTGATGATGCTTTCAGAACTGGTAAGGTTCGATAACCACGTATATACTGGATCAATTCCCTCCCTTTGGCTAGTAAAATTCTCCCCTTGGCTAGTAAAATTCTCCCCTTGGCTAGTAAAATTCTCCCCTTGGCTAGTAAAATTTTCCCATTTGTTAGTAAAGCTTTCCATATGCTGAATATCCGTACTGGCGCAATATCATGTGTTATAACTGCCCCAATATCATAAGACATAGACTTCTCTACTACAGAGTGTCCTGCTGTGGCATTTCCAACTATTTCTCTATCCAGCCCCTTTTCCCATAATTGAGAACGTGCATAAGCGAAGGAAAAATGAGACGCTACAGAATTTTCGCGGGGTGGCCAAGTATCAGGCTTAAGAATACGAACAAGGTTTTCACTTGTAGAAGTGAATAATGGCCTATCATCAGCAGCACGTACCTCTACAGGTAAGCTAAACTCCTCAGTACCTATCCCCGCTTCGCAGAAGACTTTGTAGACTATATCAGCGATAGTCAAGGCAGCAGCAGAACTCTGCGTTGCGTATGATTTTCCACCGGCGAAGATATATATATACCGCTTTTTCTGAGTTAGCCGGCTTCGGCGTTTGTAGATCATTCCATAGTCGGACAGTAAGTTCCCTTCGTTGTCAATGCGCGGAGTATACGTTTGACCTTCCCAGGTGACTTGACATACCTCGACCCCATCTTTTTCCATAGTAGTAAAGGGATTCTTAATTTTATGCATCTGAAGCAATTTTTCAACTATTTGGTTTCCGCCGTCACCGCCGAAGCATATCAAATTGCTGTCTGCAAATTCCTCTAAATCACGAACCACGATGCTGTCAATTTCAGTGTGAACTTCGCGAAAGTCGGCGAATAGGAGAAGAATCCGTTCTATCATGGAACAGGCAATGAAGTCTGATCTATACGCAAGATTTCCATGCTTGGTTATCTTTTGCTCTATTTCAACCTCTGTTTCTTTAAGAAGTTTGAACTTTTTAATGTTAAAGGCGGGCACAACTAGGCGTATCGGACCTTCAAGATCCCACACTCTCTTGAAAGTTTCCATAATCTTCTCGATTTGCTCTTCCTTATATCCCTCAAAACCGCCAAGAAAGTGTTCATTGTTGTTGTCTGATGGGTCCGAATTGTCGTCTGATGGGCCTGACGCCTGGTGGGACGATGGCGTCTTCTCTACCGCGCGGTTATCTTCTTGCATTTACCCCTCCCCCGAAAAAATCGTATTACACACTGATACCCTATAACATAATTTTTCGGGATAACGCCTTCTAACATAAGTATTAGCACCATTTTTCGGTGAATCGCCTATGCAAAAAACTCATGCTATGGAATAATAGGAAACATAAACAACAGGATTAGCCAGCTATGTAGCATTTCGCGGCAAGTTTAGCATACTGTCAAGCTTTTGTCAACAAAAAAATGAACACTATCAGAAAAAACGTGTCTGTAACTCGTAACCACGGACAACATGTAGTTTTTTCATTTGCATTATATCGCCAATGCTAACATAGAGAAAACCTATTTGTCCAGAATGATCCTTATGTAGGAACGCCTACCCAGCAGGAAATTGATAAAGTCTTTGATTCCTACACTTGTATACCCCCCCATACTTGGATTTGCCTTCAGGATGGGCATCGCCCGGTATCCAAGTATATACTGATACAGTGTTTCTCTGTGCTTGGTTTTATTCATAAAGTGCTGAGGCATCTGCAAATACCTCCAGTCCGATCAGAAATTTTATAACCTGTGATTACAAAGTGTATAGTTTCATACTCTTCAGTTCTCAAGAAAAGCCTATTACCGTCCGTTCTCCTGAAGGCCACCGTCAATGTCTGGGCAAAGCTCCATAATGATTTGCATGTCCTAAAAATTCGCAAGTTCCGTGCCAATACAATGCCATTCAGGTAATTCTTTGTGTGATATAGTATAACATAACCCAAATTGCAGCCTATTATCAACAGTCGTAGATTCAGCTAAATCTGGTTCATATTCGACCGAATTTGGGTCAAATCATACTATTTTGAGAGGGTTGTTCATGGCTATACCAATGGGAACATCCTGTGGTATCCTAACACAAAGACACTAAGTCGCGAAGTCACAAAGAAAGCCGGATTTATTGGCCACGGATTGACACGGATTTTCACGGATATGAGGAATTAGTTGTCGGTTATCGGTTGTCGGTTTTGCAGGAAAACATGCTTTTTAGTTGCATTATAGGGGCGACATGTGAATATCTTCTCTAACATGTCGCTCCGCTGGAGCTTGATGTTGTGTTGTGTATGCTCTATGCTGTAAACATTCCGCTCCTACGGAGCTTATGGCTGTAAAAGAATAACTTCCCACTCACGAGATAACGCTATTCATCAGGGGTGGGTAAACATTTTTTGATTCCATCAGAAAATGTTTACCCACCCCTACAAAAAAAGGAAGTTATACTTCTACAGGTACTTATGGTTTGATGGGCAAATTCTGTAGTGTAGGAAATGCCCATCCTGCCACTGGATTCCAGCCTACGCTGGAATGACAAAGACACATTATTCAGTTATTAGAACACTTTTTCGCTTAACTTATACGAGTTTTTCAGTTAGCAAAGTAGAACGTGCAGCTTGCTCGTCCAGATATGCCAAATCGTGTTCCGGAACAAGCTGGCAGCATGTTCTACTGGGAGATCTCATCCGTAACTGAAAAACTCGTATAACTTAATGCGTATGGGATAAAGCCCACCGGCGAACCGTTTGCTGTCACAGGCTCAACTGGAGCTTCGCCCTCCCATACACAACTCATTTGCGAAAAATCTACCCTTAAGAGCCTATCCGAAAACCTGGTTTCGATACAGGCTACGCCTACTCAACCGACGGTTTTCGGATAGGCTCTAACAGCTCCTGTGTTCTCTCTCCGTTTGCAAATGCAGAAAATCAGGCGGTACTTCTCACCTTGATCGGCTCGACTTTTACAGCGCAGACTTTGTATTCGGGGATTTTTGCGATGGGGTCAAGGGCGCTGACAGTGAGCAGATTGGCTGCGGCTTCTCTGAAGTGGAATGTCATAAAGACCGTTCCTGCCGGGGATTTATCGGTGACCCATGCCCTGGCTGCTACCTTGCCTCTGCGGGATTCTACCTCCACCATGTCTCCATCCGCAATGCCCAACTTGTCGGCGTCTTCGGGACTTATCTCTACTTTCCCCTCTGGATGAAGCTCGTCGAGACCGGCTGATCGCCTGCTCATAGTGCCAGTGTGGAAGTGATAGAGCATTCGCCCGGTGGTGAGCAGCAGGGGATAATCGTCATCCGGCATCTCGTAGGGTGGTATAAAGTCAATGGCGTGGAAGTGCCCTAAACCCCTTGAAAATTTGCCCTTGTGCAGGAATTTCGTTCCGGGATGATCTTTGTCCGGGCATGGCCATTGCAGCCCTTCGCCTTCCAATCTGTCGTAGCTCATGCCGCCGTAGATGGGCGTAACTGAAGCGATCTCGTCCATGATCTCTGACGGCGAATCGTATTTCATCTCGTAGCCCATACGCGTTGAGAGATCGCAGATGATCTCCCAGTCAGCGCGAGAATCGCCAACTGGCTCGATGGCCTTGCGAATCAGTTGCACCCGGCGCTCTGTGTTGGTTACTGTGCCATCCTTCTCGGCGAAGCTGGCAGCCGGTAGCACTACATCCGCCAGTTCTGCTGTTTCGGTGAGGAATATGTCCTGAACTACCAGGAAGTCCAGATTTTCCAGCGCTTCTCTCACATGGTTGACGTCAGGATCGCTCAACATGGGATTCTCACCCATAACGTATATGCCCTTGATCTTGCCCTCATAGGCAGCGTGGATTATCTCTACAATGGTCAAGCCAACTTCGTCTGACAGGTAATCCACTCCCCAGGCCTCTCTAAACTTCTGCGTCATCTCTGGGTCAACAACCTTCTGATAGCCAGGATAAACATTGGCGAGAGCGCCCATGTCGCACGCGCCCTGAACGTTGTTCTGACCGCGCAGTGGGTTGACACCGGCGCTTTCTTTCCCCACATTGCCTGTCAGCATGGCCAGATTAGCGCATGATTTGACGTTATCAACGCCCGTGGTGTGCTGAGTTACGCCCATTGTGTAGAACAGCATTGCCTTGTTAGCTTTTGCATATATCCGGGCGGCTTCGCGCAGGTCATCGGCGGGGATACCCGATATTTCTTCCACGTATTCAGGGGTGAATTTGCTCACCATCTCCTTGAGTTCATCAAAACATTCTGTGCGTTCCGCAATGAATTCCTTATCGTGGAGATCCTCGCTGATTATCACGTTCATCAGGCCATTGAGAAAAGCCACGTCAGTACCTGATATGGGCCTCAGATGGAGATCCGCAGTCCGCGCTATATCAGTGAGGCGCGGATCGATAACCACCAGCTTTGTGTCGTTGAATTTCACCGCGCGCTTCATAGCGATGCCTATTACAGGATGTGCCTCGGTTGTATTTGAGCCAATGACCAGCATTGCGTCAGTTCCGTCGATTTCCGAGATTGAGTTAGTCATAGCTCCACTACCGAATGATGCGACCAGACCGGCCACAGTAGAGGAGTGTCAGAGACGGGCGCAGTGATCCACGTTGTTCGTGCCAATGACAGCCCGGGCGAACTTCTGCATCAGATAGTTCTCCTCGTTGGTACACTTGGCAGAACTCAGCACTGCGACACTATCACCTCCATTTTCGCTCTTGATCTGAGAGAGTTTGCCTGCCACCAGATCCAGCGCTTCATCCCAGGAAGCTTCTCTGAATTCACCGTTTTCCTTGATCAACGGGGTTGTCAGTCGGTCCTCACTGTGGATGAAATCCCATCCGAACTTGCCTTTGACGCAAAGGGATCCAGCAGCTACCGGCGAATCCTCCGCGCTGGTGACCTTCACGATTTTACCATCTTTTATATTCAGCATAAGGGTGCAGCCGCATCCGCAGTAGCTGCAAATGGTTCTGACCTTTGTCATTTCCCAGGGACGCCCTTTACCCACTGCCTGTTTTTCAGTGAGAGCGCCTACAGGGCATACAGAGATGCACCGTCCACAGAATACACACGTTGATTCCTGCAACTGCTTGTCACGTCCAGCTATGATCTTCGTTGCGAATCCTCGCTCCCTGTGATCCAGCGCTTCGGTGACCTGAATATCGCTGCACGCAGCTATACACCTGCCGCAGAGGATGCACTTGTTGTAGTCCCGAACTATGAATGGATTGGTGGTGTCTATGGGATAATCATGTCTTTCGCCAACAAAGGGTGATTCGGCGATACCATATTCGTAGGCGTAATCCTGGAGTTTACAGTCTCCCGCTTGCTCACAGATCATGCAATCCAGCGGATGATCCGATAGGATAAGCTCCAGCAACAGTTTTCTGGCTTTTCTCACCCGTTCGTTATTCGTCCTGACCACAAGACCTTCAGCCACAGGATAGGCGCACGAAGCAGCCAGTGTCTTGCCCCCCTCCACTTCCACGACGCACACTCTGCAATTGCCGCTGGGTGGCAGCTTTTCGTGATAGCAAAGGTGCGGGATTTCTATCCCCACCGCCTGCGCAGCCTGTAATATTGTCGTTCCCTCCTGCGCTGTCACTTTTTTGTCGTCTATAGTTAATGAAACTTCTGCCAATCTATTTGCCTCCTCAAATTTTCTGGTATGCTATTGGAAGTTATTTATGGATTGAATAATTGCAAATACTCGATTTCTGTTTCTATCAGTGATAATATTGATGTCTACCAGGATTACAGTTTACTTATCTCTCTCCATTTGCGGACAGCTTCCCCGTCTATTTCCACTTTCCTTGCAGCTTCAAAGAAATCGTCCATTTTTCTGTTCTCAGGTTTTACTTCCGCAATGATCATCTCTATAGTCTTCGTTTGGACTTTAACATCTGGCAAAGCTTTTTCCGTGAGCATCAGATGGTAAGCATCCCGAATATTCTCCTCCAATTCCGGGAGGGATTCAGCCTGGCTGAAAACTCCGGGAATTTCCATCAATCTACCGACGTACCAACCGTCATCCAGCCAGTATTCCAGTGTAAAGTTTGTTCTCATAATTCACCTCCTGATAATGCGACAGATTATATCCTTTAGTGACCTCGCAGCCGTCTCGGATATATTCAAGAACCTGGCTATTTCACAGAATTTCATAAATGTCTCCTATGTTTCTGCCGCTTTTCCAACTAGATCCGATATACTGTTTACTCCCCTCTGTTTTATATCTTTTCTTTCCATATAATCACGTAGATATTCTTCGACTCTTTGGAATACTGATTTCTTTGATTTTCCTTTATATTCATCACGAAACATTGCAGTGCCAATCCCGACACTAGTCGCTCCGGCAAGAATTAGCTCGAGAGCGTCCTCTCCACTTGATACGCCTCCAATTCCTATGATAGGCACACCTTTTTCTTTACAGCACGAAGTATAGCAGCGATATACCATATACACAGCTACCGGGTGTATAGCTTGTCCCGAAAGGCCGCCAATTCGGTTTCCTAGTTTGGGTACCCACGTGTTCAAGTCAATGGCCATGGCTCGAAGGGTGTTAATCAGGGAGATCGCGTCAGCGCCAGCATCAACTGCTGCCTGTGTCGGCACTGCTATGTCTGTGACGTTCGGCGTCAATTTGACTATGAGGGTTTTGCCTCCGACTACTTTCTTAACTTCAGTCACAAGATGGCTAAGTGCCTCTGGATCACATCCAAATTCCATCCCCCCCTTTTCCACGTTTGGACAAGAGACATTTAGCTCTATCGCATCGATCTCGTCCAGTGGCGCCAGCAGGCGTGAGCACTCAATATACTCCTCAATGTTGGCTCCCGCAACACTTGCGATTATCGGGACCTCTAACACTCTAAATTCGGGAATCTCCTTGCTAAGGAATCCTTCGATGCCGGGATTTTGAAGGCCGATGGAATTCAACAGGCCCGCCGGCGTTTCAATAACTCGCGGTTCGGGATTACCTAATCGCGGATGTAGAGTAACACTCTTGGTAACCACAGCGCCGACGCCAGAAAGCTCAGGTGACAATTCGCTGTATTCCATGCCAAATATGCCGGATACCGCTACCAATGGCGTGCGCATCCGGAGATTGCCGATTTTCGTTTCTAGTCCTGCCATACAATGTCCTTCGCTTCAAATACGGGACCATCTACACACACTCGCTTCTTCTCCACGTTCCCGTCTTTGCCACGAATGCTGCAAGTGCATGAGAAACAGGCCCCGATCCCACATGCCATACGCTCTTCCAATAGAACCTGACAAGGAATTTGATACTTGTCTGCTAGATCAGAGACTGACCTCATCATTTTTGGCGGTCCACAAGCATAGATAGTGATGCCGCTATTGGGGATAACACCGGCTTTCACATCTGCCTCCAGGATATCAGTCACAAAACCTTTCTCGCCAACGGTTCCGTCATCTGTACACACGGTTACGATCTCGGCACCGATTTCTTTAAACTCGTTAGTGATGCGTTCACAAAACTCTGTACCATTGATGCAACCCCTCTCCACGGCAGAGCTTCTGAGTACAGGTCGAAGAAGCTCTTGAGTTGATGCACCAAGATATATAAAGACATTGACACCCAAGTAGCGAAGCAACGCTACAAGAGGCGCAACACCGATACCTCCTGCAACGATCACCCCTGTACTTCCTCTGTCAATTTTGAACCCGTTTCCAATTGGCCCAATTACGTCCAACAGGCTACCTGGGCGAACGTGAGATAAGTCCTTCGTTCCCTTCCCAATGACCTTGTATAGGATCTCAATTCCTGAAATAGGTCGTTGAACGATATCTCTAATCTCATGCGGAAGGATATTTGGCACGGCCAAAAGACGCTGGTCAAAGTCAGCATAATGTACTCTATGAGCACTGAACGGACGGCGTAGGGTAAGTGCGTAGCCTCGCTCCCCACCTCCATCAATTGAGGTTTTCTTTCCGTCGGGATCGCAGACAACATGAAAGAATTGGCCTGGCCGAAGCTCTAACTTGAGATACCTGGGAATTTTCAGTGTGATCAGGTAGTGTTCGGGACACAATTCTCTATTTTCTAAGACCTCCAGCAGCAGATGCCTGGGTCGGGCGGGGAGTTCGTCAGGCTTATTAACTGGATTAACAGCATTTCTCAGCTTATCTGCCCTGTCCGGGTTGCCTTGACACCATTTCCACAGAGCATCCTCCAGATCCAGAAAAGAGATGGTTCCTATCTCAGAGTCAATGGTTTCTCCATGCAGATTTCGAGATGCTTTTACCACAATCTCATTATCGATCACCCGAAAAGAACATATCATTCCGGCATGGCCTCTCCAAACAACCTCTTTCTCTGAGCTATTTGCCGATGTGCATCCAAAGCCGAGCTCCATACCGAAATCATGGAGAAGTGTGGCCCAACGCCTCGTTCTGAACTCCTTCACTTCCGATTCCGGGATGTCGTGTTCCACCGCATGAATAGGGTCGAATGGGACGCCTGCCTCCTGAAGCTGCCATAGAACACTCTGATAGACCTGATTCTTTTGATTGGCGTAGAGAGCTTTTGCATCCAGTAGAGCCGTTCGTATCTCCTCCTTTATTCCTGAGCCGCAAGCAAACTCCTTTTGACCTCTAACCTGGGCTTGGCCCTTGTTCACTAGCGCAAATTCCCTTATTGATTCCTGCAGGAAATCCTCTGCCGGATGTTGTGCAAACACCCGGATATCTTCCTCGGACAGTTTTTGATATACGGAATGCAGCAAAGTGCCCACAGGTAAACTGCCTTCTCCGATTTCAAGAGCCATACGTGCAGTTGCCGCTACTTTCTTTCGGAGTGTATCTTCCGTTGCGGAATATCTTATCGGAGCATCATTATCTAGTATTCTTCCTCTTACAATATATGAACCATAATGTCCTTTTCCTGTTTCTGAGATGTTTCTTACGGTGGCTCCAAAACTGTTCGGCGGCGGCTGATGGAGCACTCGCTCTGGTGAAATATTAGCTTTTGACATTGATTTCAGCATCTTATGCAAATAGGTACCGCGAACATCATGGTAGAAGACATGGATATAATTGTTGGGTTTGCTGACCTTTCTCATTGATGTGAGTATTTCCCCAAGATGCCGCTCATAATCTTCCGTAGTTTTGCCTATGTGGCGATTTACAACAAGCTCTCTATCATAATCGAAGTCAAATCTCAGCCATGCACCCCAGAATGTTGATAAGGCTGAATACTTGATGTGCTCGCCGAACGGCGGGTCAGTAAGTATATAGTCAATACTCTGCTCTGGTAGCTGCTTGTTCAGAATGGTATCTGCTGACCCAGTGAATATAACAACATTGGAACTTCCCGCGTGCAATTCCTCATAGCTGGAACCTATAATCGCATCTTTTAACTTATAGTTACTTTCCTTCTTCCCCTTATATATTCGCTCAAATGACCGCGCAAAGGCATGCCAGGGATTTACTTCTTGCCACATTCTGGGTGCGTAGAAGCGAACTGCAACCCATCCCTCACTTAGAGATGGCCGAGAATTGCGTTTTGATCGAGACAGAGGTTTGAGCCGGCTGCATTTGTCTAATGCCGCTGTGAAAGCCAGTTTCATTACTTCGCGTATTTTCGGATCCTCAAGCTCTTCTATTGCATTGAGAATTGTTGAGAGGGCGATGAGATTTCGCCTTGTGAATAGCTCATGCAGAAACTGGAATCTTTCCCTCTGAATAATAGGGAGAGGCACATCAGAAGGATACCAAAAAGGTATCTCCTTTTTCTCAAACGAACGGTCCAGGCTCGTATCTTTTCTGTCAGGGTCTTTGAATAGGCGTTGAGTTGAGCAATTGCACCTATAGCCTATCTGAGTAGGAACATCACCATCTCTAACCACAAAATCAACAACCGCATCTTTGCCGCAGGTAAGACATTTTGTGATAAATAGTTCTGATACTGCTTCTTCACACGCGCTCTTCACATCACGAAAAGCCCACTGGAGACGCGATAGATTAACAGGTGTAAGTGTCATCCTTGTGATGAAAGTGGCCATTGGATTGATGTCTATCGCGATTGCTCGTCGATTAAGGCGTACCGCTTCACAAGCCACGATTCCGGATCCACAAAAGGGATCGAGGACTATGTCTTTCTCCTTTGTGTATTTCTTAATATATGCAGCTACTACATCAGAAGATTTTTTGCTCCAGTACCTATGCATTGAGTACATGTGGCCATACGCGAACCTCGGAGACCTGGATGCAACTGCTGTTTCGATATGCTGGCGGTTGTTTTTCATAATTCACGCCTCACTCAAGTTAGCGCACAATAACCATCTCTACTGTCTCGCCCACGAATCCCAATCGTCTTATCTCTATGCCAGGCCGTTTTGGTGGCGAGTGATCCACCTGCCAGTTCCCCATCACAGATCACTCGTCACACATTCCTTAGTAGCTGTAAAAGAATAACTTCCCACTCACGAGATAACGCTATTCATCAAGGGTGGGTAAACATTTTCTGATTTCATCAGAAAATGTTTACCCACCCCTACAAAAAAAGGAAGTTATACTTTTACAGGTACTTAGTCACTAATTTTCACTGAACCCCACAGCGTAGCGAGTTTGGAGTCAGGCTCTACTGCCGCGGTTCCTGATCTGGATATCTCCAGCTCATTGGCGCTTAATGGCCGATCCCAGGCTTTAACGTCATCTATAAGACCTGTGTAGAATCTACTGAGATGCTCGCCGATCCAGATGGATTGTCCGCTGTTGATATCCTCGGTCGCGTCATCCGCTTCGCCGATCAGTACGCCGTCAACGTAGAAGTATACCTTCTTCTGATCCTGATCGCGGACGGCAGCCAGATGATGCCACTCACCGTCGTTGAGAAAATCTTCCGATTTGACGCCAGCGGAGTGAACCTTGCCTACGTCCCGGACGCTAAAACCCATCTTCCCTCGGTCTGCCTCGTTATCCCCGCTTACAGACAACATCCAGAGAGCCTGAGTGCTTTGTTTATAGTTTCCAAAGATGCCGTCATTCTGTGTGGGTGAATCCTCAGTTTTGACCCACGCCTGGACGGTGAAAGAACTGCCTGTGGTGAAGGTAATGCTGTCTGTAAGCGGCACTTCGACATAGTCATCCACACCGTCAAAGACCATTGCTTCACCGAATTTTCCAACATCCAGCTCTGCACCACCGTGGATTATTGCATCGTTGCCTCGCGCAGACAGATCACCGGCACTGTCGCCCTGGATTGTGCCTTCATCAAAGCTCAGATGCAGCACCAGACCGTCTGTTGGGTAAGCCTCCACTCTAATCGTAAAAGATATGACCACAGCGATAACCATTAGACTAAGAGCAAATCTTTTCATGATACTCTCTCCTTTCATCAGGTTTTATAAACTGAAACTACTACGTCACTTAGAGCTTATCCGAAAACCTGGTTTCGATACAGGCTGCGCCTACTCAACCGACGGTTTTCGGATAAGCTCTTACACTTTCACCACCGCGTCGAATGGGCACACCTCAAGGCAAACGCCGCATTTGACGCACAAGTCCTGATCGATCTCATGGGCTTCTTTGCGTTCGCCGGAGATGGCTTCCTTTGGGCAATTCTTCTTGCAGAGACCGCACCCCTTGCATGCCTCCGCGTCTATTTGGTACATAAACAATGACTTGCACGCATGTGCAGGGCAACGCTTATCTCTGATATGCGCGTCGTACTCGTCCCGAAAGAATCTTATCGTTGTCAGAACAGGATTGGGCGCTGTCCGTCCCAGTGCGCACACCGATGAATCCCTTATCGTTGCTGCCATATCCTCTAGCAATTCCACATCGCCTTCTTCGCCCTCGCCCTGGACGATACGAGTCAGGATTTCCAGAATCCGCTTTGTTCCCAGCCGGCAGGGCACGCATTTGCCGCAAGACTCCCTCTGGGTAAAGTCAAGAAAATAGCGGGCAACATCCACCATGCAAGTGTCCTCGTCCAGCACCACCATACCGCCGGACCCCATCATTGCGCCAGCGCTGTTAAGAGAGTCGAAATCCACCGGCATATCCAGAAATTCCGCCGGGAGGCAGCCACCGGAAGGCCCACCAGTTTGAACCGCCTTAAAGGCTTTGCCCTGATGAATTCCTCCTCCAATATCAAAGATGATCTCTCGAAGAGTCATTCCCATAGGCACCTCTATCAGACCAGTGTTTTCCACCTTACCGGTCAGCGAGAAGATAGCAGTACCTTTGCACGTCTCAGTGCCTCTTGAGGCAAACCATTCTGAACCGTGGAAGATAATCAAAGGAATGTTGGCGAAGGTTTTTACGTTATTGAGCAAGGTGGGCTTACCCCACAAACCTATCTCCGTGGTGCGGGGACGAGGGACAATTTTGGGTATCCCTCTCTTGCCTTCAATCGAAAGGACTAAGGCGGTGGATTCGCCACAAACAAAAGCCCCAGCGCCTTGAAAAATTTCTAAATCAAAATCAAATCCACTTCCTAAAATATCCTCGCCGAGGAATCCGTTTTCCCTTGCTTGAGCAAGGGAAATTCTTAACCGACTTATTGCCAAGGGGTATTCCGCCCGCACATAGATAAATCCACGTTTAGACCCAATAGTATAACCGGCAATTATCATCCCCTCTATGACTGAATGAGGGTCCCCTTCCAGGATTGCTCGGTCCTGAAATGCCCCTGGATCGCCTTCGTCGGCGTTACAGATTACATACTTTTCATCGCCAGTTGCCTTGTAACAAGCTTCCCACTTCCGCCCGGCTGGAAAGCCGGCGCCACCAAGCCCCCGGAGTCCGGAAAGCTTCACTTCAGCGATAATTTGCTCCTGTGTCATCTCAAGGGTCTTACGCAACGCCTGATACCCGCCAACAGCCAGGTAGTCTTCAATATCCTCAGGGTCGATATAACCGCAGTTGCGCAGGACGGTGCGTTGCTGCTTCTTATAGAAGGCTATATCACGATAATGCGGTATGATTTCATTCGTTGTAGGGTCTTTATAGAAGAGGCGTTCTACCGGCTCATTGTTTTGCAGATGGGAACGGACGATTTCAGGAGCATCCTCTACCTTCACCTCGGAGTAGAAGATGCCATCGGGTTCGATAGCCACTACTGGGCCACGCTGGCAGAAACCGTGGCATCCTGTAGCCTTTACCTCAACACCATCAATCTCCAGCTTCTTTATCTCTTCTTCAATCGCTTTCTTTATCTCGGGGGCTCCTAAGGATATACAGCCTGGCCCATGACAAACGATAACTGTCTTTTTGTTATTATTTCCCATCCTGTTCCCCCTTTTCTTCTGATCGAACATCAGCCAATATCCCAGAGATCTTCTTCGCGGTCAGTTGCCCGTACGTATCCTCATTTATCATCATGGTGGGAGCCGCTCCGCAGGCGCCGATACAGGCCACAGTTTCCAGAGAGAATGCCATGTCCGGGGTAGTTTCGCCTTCTTTAATATCCAATTGATTTTCCAGTTCATCCAATATCCGCGGCGCGCCTTTGACATGGCAGGCAGTTCCTCTGCATACCATCACGTGGTTTCTGCCCACGGGTGTAAATCGGAATTGTGTGTAAAATGTTGCTACAGAATACACCCGACTTTCCGGCGCACCGGTAAACCTGGCTATCTCAGATATAGATTGTTCAGGAAGGTAGCCAAACTCTTCCTGAACGTGCTGTAGAACGGGGATTAGCTCTCTCGCTTCCCCGCTATATGATGAAAAGATCGCTTCCAGACGCTCCTTCATTAGTATTTTCCTTTTTGTCAATTCTCCTGATGGAGACTTAGTCTAACCAGGACGTCAAATACTTGCCCGGATTGCCAGCATGTAACCTGCTATGTAAATAAAGAGAAAGCCGGATAAGCGGAAAGCCAGAAAACCGGATTTATTAGCCACGGATTGACACGGATTTTCACGGATATATGCTTATGCAGGCAAGATGCCTGCGCTCCCAGCATTCAATCGTCCTTACAGGACTTAGTTATCTTGTGAATATCCATTCCCCAGCGATAATGGAGATTCAGTAATTGTTTGGGTAATAAAAACTCGCGCCGAAAGGTGTCCCGATCCATGTCATCCTGAGCGAAGCGAAGGATCTCCCAAGAAAACGAGTTTTTCAATTAGAGAAGTAGAACGTGCAGCTTGCTCGTTCAGAAATGCTAATCGAGTTCCGGAACAAGCTGGCAGCATGTTCTACTCAGCAAATCTCAACCGCAACTGAAAAACTCGTATCAAGAAGACCCCATCCTCATGGAGATCCTTCGCTTCGCTCAGGATGACAAGCGTTACCCGTTTATTTCTTCCAACCTCATAAGTAGACGTTGCTATAGGCTTTTTCTACCTCACATAAATCACAAGATCAGGATACCATACAACCTGCAAGTTGATCAAGGCTTTGTTTGTGTGGGACACTGTTTCAAAGTAGTCGGTGATATGGAACCAATGAAGATCAACTTCACCCCCATCCCAGCCTTCCCCCGTCAAGGGGGAAGGAGCAGAAACGTCTGCCATCGTTGGCTTTAAGCCCCTTCCCCCTTGACGGTGTAGAGCTTTCTCAGAAAGGTAAATGCGGATTGACAATAAAACTGAGAATGGTTGTAAATTGGCAATATCAAAGGGTTTGTGAACATGCGCGTGAAT
>SDBT01000061.1_pt1 | contig 129538 bp, 85 predicted proteins | sample 2277101 | NCBI WGS metagenome assembly SDBT01 (sample SAMN10404973, study PRJNA504765) | marine sediment metagenome | isolation source: marine sediment core GS10_PC15, 103 cmbsf | place: Arctic Ocean: Southern Knipovich Ridge | collected 2010
CCAGAAGGCGAAGGTGAACGTGTTAGCGTCCCTGAAGCCTATGTGCAGCGTTCTGTCGTTGCCCTGGTCACTGTGCCCGATGACGTAGCCCTGGCCCAGGTCGTCCCTGTTAACCCAGAAGCCCACGGAGAAGTCGCTGTCGGCGATGTTAATCCCACTGGCGGTGATCTTGTCGCCGGCGCCGTCGAGATCAATCGCCCCGCCGACCTTGCCGCCGGCTGGCAGCCACACGGGGTTGCCGCTGACGACCCCGGTGTGGGTTCCGGCGGAGTCTGCGGCCGTCGTGCCGCTGGTTTCGTCAAGGCCCCAGTGGGCGATCGCGCCGGCCGGGGGTGCAACTGCGGTGGAGCTGACCGTAACCGTGCCGCCGGTCAGGATGATGTTGTCGGCACTGGTTTTCGTCAGCTTGTCTATGATCTCGAAGTGGCCGACCGTAGCTTCGAACGTTGAGCTGCCGAGCGTCAGTATGCCGGCCTCGCGGATGTTGACCACCTCGTTCTCGACCGTCAACTGGCCGTCGCTGGTGTTGGGGATCGTCAGGTTATCAACAGTGCCGCCACCGCTGAGGGCCACGGTACCCTGGCTGATCTGGACGTTGCCGCCCTGGACGCTGCCTGCGATCTTCAGCGAGTAAACGTCGGTCGTGCCGATCGAGAGGGTCTTGCCCGTCTGGATCGTCACGCCCTTGACATCGCTGCCGAGCTGGACGAACTGCGGTCCGGCCTGCCCGTTGGCGTGCTGGCCGGCCGTCAGGCTGCTGTCCTCAGTCACGAGCACGGCGTTGTTGAAGGTCGCCGGGGCCTGGTCCGTCGTCCCACCGGCCGATGTCGTCAGCGCCAACTCACCGCCGCTCATCTGCACGCCTGCCTGACCCAACGGGTTCGGCGAGGGAGTTACGTCGTTCTCTGCGTCCCAACCCTCACCCGGCGGATAGTCGCTTTCCCAGCCCCACCAACCGTAAGCCCAACCGTTGGGCGTGTTGATGGTCCTGGGCTCGCCCGGCACGGCCGGCGCGGGCTCGGCGCCCGCCAGGCGGCTGGCGATCAGGCGGCCTTGCTGTACGTCGAAGACCGAGCCTTCAAGCTTCTGGGACTCGCCGTCGAGGATGAGATCAGCCGGGCCCTGCTTGACGATGGTGCCTTCCTCGAACCCGCCGTTAACCGGGCCGGTCCAGGTGTTGGTCTCGGTGTTAAAGCCGGCCGGTCCGGCGGTCTCCATCTTGGTCCGGAGGAAGGTGACGCCGCCCTCGGCGTTGGCCGTGGTCGTGAGGATCCCGGGAGCGTCGAACCGCAGGGGCCCGAAGGCCGCGATGCCCCCGGTAATCGGATTGAGGACCGAATCGTCAGTCACCGACACCCTTGTGGCGGTCATGTCGATGGGTAGCGTCGGCATGGGCAGGCGGGACAGTTGGACCACCTCGTCGGCGTCCAGGGCCCAGTCGAAGATGTAGAGCTCGTCGATCAGGCCGTCAAAACGCTCGGGCTGGGAGAAGGACCCACCGCCAATCCAGAAGTCGTTCGCATAGGTGTCCGCCGGGTTGCCCGTCGGCGTGTTGCCGACTTGAATGCCATCCACGTAGAACGTGGCCTGGTTGCCCGCACTAAACGACACGGCAATATGGCTCCACTGGCCCGTTGGGATGCCGAGGCCGCCGGAGTTGTAGTCCGTCCTGCTAAACGCGCTAAACCGCAGGCCGGCGCCGTTGGTACCGAAACCAAAGCCGTCGTTGGTGGTGCCGTCGATACCAAGAATACGCCGGATGCCGGAAGTCGAGTCGGGATTGATATGGGCGGCAATCGTGAAGTCGTTGGTCATCGTGCCGAAATCAGTGTTTCCGATGTTGATGTACCCATCCGTACCGCCGTCGACCTCAACTGCCCCAGCGCCGAATCTGGCAGCAATGCTGAATGTAGCTCCGGCAGCGGGCGTGCCGTGGTGGCTGCCCGCGCTATCCTCGCCAAGGTCGCCGGAGTCGTCGAACGAGTAGTAGGCCAGCGCGCCGGTCGGTGGGACGCCAATCTCCATGCCTCCCTGGACGGTGAACGTCCCGCCGTTCATGATGAGGGCACCGGCGTCCATCGGGTTGACGGCCGTGTCGGGCTGCTGCATGAGCAGCTCACCTTCGCTGACCCTGACGTTGCTGGTGTACGGGATGACGTTGGTTGGGCTGATGATGCTCAACTGGCCCGGGCCGCTCTTGGTCATCGTCGAGTTGCCCGTCACCTCGAGGGCACTGGCGACAGCGTCGCCGACGGTTTCCACCGTGGCCGTGTGGCTCTTGAGGCCAGCCAGGTCGGCCCCGCTGGTGCCTATTGTCAGGTGGCTGCCGGCGTGCAGGTGAGTCGATGCGAAGGTGATATGCCCGCCGCTGGTCGTCAGGTCGGCGTTATTGTGGACATCGAGCTGCCCGAAGGGGGTGTCCAAGAAGCTGATGGGATTTAGCACCGAGCCTGTCGTATCCGGCCTTACGTTCACATCCGTGGCGGACATGTCCATCCCGGGGATGAAGTTGGGGGGCGTAAGCTGCAGGCCGGCAACCGAGGCGTAACCCTCACCTGAACGAACCGACACCGTGCCTTGAATCAGGCCCGCGGGGGATGCAATGATGCCCACGAAATTTCCGTCGTTCTCGGCGTCCAGTGTCACAGGCATGCCGACGCCGTTGCCCGCGTCGTGGCCGAGAATCGCATAGTCACTCGGATTCACCGCGTTACCGTCGCTACCCTGCTCCTGGCCGAACAGGATCAGGCCGTATTCGCTACCCGGCTCGAGCCCGCTGAGTTCCCACTCAATCGTCGTGTCCCCTTGTGAAGATCGCACGAAGGGCACCGTTCCCCGTAAGTTATCGACGCTGTTGTAGAACGAGAAAATGCCTTGGCCGTCGGGATTCCAGGTAAGGGTCACGTCGTCGACGGTGATGATCCGCGTATCGGTGTAGGTGATGTTGCTTAGCCCGCTGCCAACCACGACAGAATTCCACGGCCCGACCTGTCCGGGCAGTTGCAGCCCCACGTCGTTGTCGGGCTCGCCGTCGGGAATGATGCTTGTCGTGCCGCCGAAACCATCCTCCTCCGTATCAAAGGAGATGCTCAAGGGGACCGGGTCCACGCCGAGGAGGGGCGCCGCCTCGACGGTGAACGTCCCGCCGCCGAGGTGCAGGGCGGCGCTCGGGTCACCGAGGGGGTTGGCCACAGGGTTGTTGGGGTTGTAGGTCATGGCCAGCTCGCCGGCGTTGACCTTGATGGTGTTGGTCCCGTCGATGGTGTCATTGCCGTCCGTGAAGCTGAGCTTGCCGGGGCCTTCCTTGACGAGCGAGCCCTCGGCCGGGAGCACCAGGTTCTCTGCGGTCATCGTGCCGGTCAGGTCAATCGTGCTTGATGCGGTGACCGTGTCGGCTTCGATGTCGCCGGTGCCGCTGTTGACGATCGTGACGTAGCCGCTGATCTGGGTGTTAGCCAGGTAGGCTCCGTTGCCGGCCGCCGTCAGCTTGCTGCGATTGGCCAGATCGGTGGATGCAAAGTTGATCTTCGCACCGGTGAGCGTCAGGTCGGCGTTGGAGTTGATCACGAGGTTCCCCATGGTCAGCTCGCGCTCGGTGATCGCATCGATGCCCGACCCGGTGGTGTTGGGCTTAACCATCACGTCCGTATCGGACATGTCGATCGCGGCCACGTAGGTCTCGGTGATGGTGTATTCGGGGCCGGCCTCGTACAGTTCGAGCGCCTCGGCGGCGTCCAGGGCGCGGTCGTAGATGTACAGGTCGTCTATCAGGCCGCCGAAATCGCGGTTGGCAAAGTCCCTGCCGATACGGACATCGGCCCCGCTGGCGGTGTTGATGGCCTGGCCCGAGGTGGCGCTTGGTGACTCTAACTGCCCGTCAACATAGATGAGCATCGTATTGATGTTGGTGCCGGGCAGCACCATGGCCACGTGGTGCCACTCGCCGTCGGTGACGACCGTCGATCCCACGCGGTGCCCGCCGCTGCACTCACTGCGTATGGCGCCCGTCTGTCCCTGGGTATTCTGGGTCCGGAATGCCCACTTCTCTCCGGTGGAGTTCGTGCCCCAGGTAATGATGGGGCCCATGGTGTCGGTGGTCTTGATCCAGGCTGCCGTCGTACGGGCCTGGCTGCCGGTGATGCCCTTGTAGCCCAGTGCCTCTACAAAGTCATTGGTGCCGTCGAGGTCGAGGGCATAATCACCGGCCTCGCCGCTATGGCCTGCTACCCAGTCGGTGTTCGGATCCATGTTCGTCAGGGTCCCCGTGTGCCCTCCGGCTGAATCGGCAGCCGTCGTGCTGGTGGGACCGTCGTTGAATGCCCAGTTGGCGGCCGCGCCGGTCGGGGCGAAGCGCTCCGGGATGACGGTGACGTCAGTGGTCAGCACCCCCTCGACCAGGAACACACCGCCGCCGAGGCGCAGGCTTCCCTGGTCCATCGGGTTCACGGCCGCCACCGTCTGCATGAACAGCTCACCGCCGTCTATCTGCACGGCGCTGCTCGACGGGATGGTGTTAAGGCCGCTGGTGACGCTGAGCCTGCCTTCGCCGATCTTCGTGAAGATGCTGGAGGCGGCTACGTTAATGTCGGTCGCGTCGAGGTTGCCTTCAACGACCTCGACCTCGGCGCTGCCAGTGGTGGCAATCGTCTGCACCGAGCCGCCCAGGCGAACCCTGAGCTTTCCGCCGCTGCCGATGGTGGTGGTCGCGGCGCTGGTGATGTAGGCCGTATCCAGGGTGCCGCCGATCGTCAGCGTACCTGTGTCGACATTTGTGGCGGTCAAAATTGTCAGGGTGCGGAACTTGGAGATATTCACCGCACCAGTGCCCGAGATATCCAGCGAGTAAGCGCCGGCGTCTTCGGGCTTGACGTCCACATAACCGTGGGGCACGAAGGCCGCCTGGCCGATGGTGCCCACGAGCGTCGGGAACTCCTCGACGCGCGTCGCGGGCGTGCCGTCCTCCGACCAGTGTGACAGACCCGGTTGCGGCGGTGTATGCTTGTTGCCCTTCTTTCCGTTGGAGACCCAACTCCACTTTGCCTCGTTCCCGCCGGGTTCGCCGTCCCAGATCAATTCGCCGTCCGGGCCGCCGGTAACCAGCAGGCCCTGGAGGAGCACTTGCTTGGCGTCCTCATCGTGCTCGATCCACAGGTAATCGGTGAACCAGTTGGGCAGGGCCTCAACCTCGGACTTATCGATTGTGCCCTCACCGACCGACCCGTCACCTTCGTAGTCGAAGATCACGAACGTCGGGCCAACCAGGTCGCCGAGGCTGGGGGCTGCACCTTCGTCGTGGATGTCCAGCGTCCAGGTCGATGCCACCGACAGGTCGCCGCTGACGTTGATCTGGTCCTGCGCGCCGTCGCCCAGCTCCCACTCATACAGGCCGCCGTCATCCGGCATGTCGAAGCTGCCGTTGATGCTCAGCGGGCCCGCCCCCGTGCCGAGCAGAACCGTGTTCGTGGTGACGTTGGCGTCGATTATGCTGCTGCGCCCGGGGGCGATGGACTCAAACGACGCATCGCCTATGCCGCCGATCGTCAGCCGCGAGTCATCAGCCATCGTCAGGTCGCCGAACGCGGGGCCGCCGAACTGCCCGGTAATTCCAACGGCATAGTTGTTCAGTATGTCGTCCAGTGACAGGACGCCGTCGTGAACCCGGACCGCCGCATAGCTGCCGGAGTACAGGTAGTAGGTCCCGCCGCCGCCCTGGCTCACGTTCGCCGAGCCGAGGCGAATGGGGTTGTCGGCAGGCGTGTTGAGGGCGAAGGTGCCGCTATTCTTCTCGACACCGTCCGCGTAGACGCGAACGGTCGTGCCGTCATAGGTGAAGACCAGGTGGTGCCACTCGCCGCCGGCCGGTGCGCCGTTCCAACCCAGGCTCGCGTTCATGAACCCCGCGGCGCCGTGGCCGCTGTGGGTCGCATACTTGAAGTCCATGTTAGCGAGGGTCCCGCCGCTTCGGCTACCCCAGGCGACCATCGACTCTTCATTGGCGACACTTGGATTGTACGCCCAGACCTCGATCGAACGCGTACCGGCCCCTTCGATGCCCTCAGTGCTGAGCGGGCCGTCGAAGTGGTCTCCGCTGCCGTCGAGGGTCACGGCCTTGTAGCCGCCGACGATCTCGACCGTGGGGTCGCCGGCTGCGATGAAGTCGCCCGCGGCGCTGCCCTGGTTGGCCCACGTCGTGATGGGGCCTTCGGACAGATTCTGGGCGTCCGCGTATGCGAGCAGGTTTTCCGCAACCACGAACTGCTGGCCCGGCACGTCGATCGTCAGGTGCCCGCCGTCTTCGGTGATGTCCAGGTCGGGCGTGTTGGAAATCTGTACCGTGTCGCCGGTGACCAGGACGTCCATCCCGGAGCTTCTCAGCATCCCGGTGGACAGGTCCAAGGCGCCGCTGGCGATGATGTCGCCCGAGGTAACCGTCGTGCCGCCGGACAGCCCGATGTCCACCGCGTCGATGCCCTGGTCGACCGTAATGTTGCTCGTAACCGTAATGCTGCCGGTCCCGCCGCCCTTGCTGACGGCGCCGGGGAACCGGAACGTGTAATCGTCGGTCGCCTGAACCGTCAGGGTTCCGTCGTTCAGGGCTACGCCCTTGGAGGGGCTGCCGAGGGTGAGGGTCTTGCCGGTCGCCGCCGTTGCCGGGCCGGCGCTCAGCGTGCCGCTGGCTTCGACCGTCACGGCGTTGTCGGAGGCCAGGTCATCGTCGGTCAGGATTTGCACGTTTCCGCCGCTAAACACGATGTCGGCCGCGCCGAACGGGCTGGAGTTCGCAATGCCGATCAGATCGCCGTCCTGCACGTCGAACGTCGCGGAATCCAGACCGGTGGCCGCCCCGACAACGGTCAGGCTGGCCGCACCTGCCTTGACGATCGTGCCGGCATACCCGCCGCCGTCGATCGCGCCGGTGGTGGTGTCAACCTGCGTGATGACGCCCGCTGTAGTGGCGCCGCCGTCGATATTGAAGCCCGTGAAGCTGACCCCGCCGATCGCGCCCGTCGTCGTGAGGATGCCGTCCTCGATGCTCAACTGTCCGAACGCGGCGCTGAAGGCCAGCGGGTTGAGCGTCGAATCAGCCTGGACGATGATCTCCGTGCCGCTCAGGTCCAGCGTTGAGTAGGCCCCGGCAATGCCGGAGTCGTACAGGGTTTGGATCTCAGCCAGAGTCAGGGCCCGGTTGTACATGAGGACCTCGTCCATCAGGCCGGCGAAATAGCGGTTCGCGTGGTCCGTGCCGATCCGGACATCGGTCGAGCCGGCGGTGTTGATGCTCTGCCCGTCGGTGGCGCTTGGCGACTCCAACTGGCCGTCGACATAGATGAGCGTATCGTTGACGTTGTTCTGGCCGGCGGGCAGCACCATGACCACGTGGTGCCACGTATTGTCTGTGACGACCGACGATCCAACGCGGTAGCCGCTGCTGACCTCGGTGCGTATGGCGCCGGCCGTTCCGTTGCCGTCCTGGGTCCGGAATGACCACTTCTGTCCGGCGGAGTCGATGCCCCAGGAGAGGATCGCGCCGTTGAGATCGGTGGTCTTGATCCAGGCGGACGTTGTACGGGGCGTGCTGCCGGTGATGCCCCCATAGCCCGTCATTGTTATATAGTCACCGCTGCCGTCGAGGGCCAGGCCCCCGCCGATCATGCCGGCCCCACTTGTGGCGTCGCCTGCCACCACGCCGTCGCGGTTGTTCGACGAGCCGTCGTCGGCCAAGTCGCCCGCGTCGTCAAACGAGTAGTACGCCTGCACCCCGGTCACAGGGGTCTGGCTGGGAGGATTGATGGTAAGCGTCCCGCCTGAGAGGATGAGGCGGTCGGCTGCGGCGTTGTCGATTTCGCCGCCGGCCTGGAACGAGGGGGCTGAATCAATCACGTACTCGGTGAGGTTCGTGTCGCCGAGCGTCATCCTGTCCTGGATCGTGATGTTGGCGACGCTGCCGGTGTCTACCGACCCGCCTGAGACGGTCAGCTTATCCACTGTCACCGTCGCGTTGTCGCCGACGACCTCAACAGTCCCGGCTGAGACGTTCAGCTCATTCATTGTCAAGCTGCCGGTGTCGTCGATCACAACATTGCCGCCGGCCACGTTAAGCCTGGTCGCGCTGAACGTGCTGCCTACGGTCAGCGAGCTGCCCGGCAGGACGTGGGCGTTGTTGATCACCTGGAGGTTGCCGCCGTCCACGTGGACGTCGCCGCCGTCGATGATCAGCGTGTGGACCTGCTGCGCTCCCATGGGCGCGGTAACTGTAGCGATCTCGCCGTTGGTGTTGACAATGGCCGCCAGACTGGCGCTGGGGGCAACGGTGCTGGGGTTGCCGTAGCCGTCGTTCCAATCCGCAGCCACGTTCCACGGCGTGGCGGTGCTGTTCCAGAAGAGGGGGGTGACGCCGCCGATGGTGACGAACACGCTGTCGCCGTCGCTGCTGACGGTCGAGCTGCCGATATCGATAAGCTCCTCGTAGGGGCTTCCCGCAATGGCGGTTATGCTGCCGGTGACGGTAACGTTGGTCATGGGCGAGCCGCCGCCCGTCAGCGAGCCGGTATAGGTAAACAGGTCGTAATCGGCGCCCGCCGGCAGGTACTCATCGAGCGTTATGTCAAGGTTCCAGGTGACGCCGACGTCCAGGTCGCCGTCGACGGCCACAAGGTCCTGGGCGCTGCTGTTGGCTTCCCAGTAATACGTAGCGCCTGTGTCCATCGTGAAGTTGCCGTCGATGTTCAGCGTGCCGACGCTGGTTCCCGGTGCAAGGCTTCCGGCGTCCGCAAGAGTCACGTCGCCGTGGATGGTGGCGTCATGTCCGGTGGAGATGCCGGTAAACGACCCCGCCCCGCCGCCGCCCAGGGTCAGCTCAGACCCCGCGGCCATCGTCAAGTCGCCGAAGACGGCCGGGGGCGGGGGCCCGCCGCCGACCTGGACGAACTCGACGTTGTCGATTTGCGCGCCAACGGTGGCGCCGACACCTCTGAATCTGATAGCGATCAGGTCGTACGCGCTGAGATCGTCGGCAAAGGACAGAGCAATGTGACCGGGGGTCAGATCGTTTCCGCTCGCATTGCTGGGATTCGAATCGAACAGCGTCGTCCATGTACCCACGACTCTGTCGGCCTTGGGCAGGCCATCGCTGCCGAACGCCATGACCTGCTGGCTGGCAGTGTTGTTCCCGTCATCCAGGCCTGCAAAGACCTGAACTCTTCTCATGTTGTCAACGCTGAGATCGAACTCGAACGACCAGCCCGTACCGGTCAAGGCGTCGGCCGAGAAGACCTGGCCCGCGCGGGTCGCGCTGCCGCTGTTGCCGATCTGCTCGAGGTATCCATTGTGGATTCGCCAGTTGTCCGGTGAGGCGCCGTCGTAGGGGTTCTTGGCGAACCAACCGCCGTCGATGTCTTGATACTCCAGCCAACCGTCCTGGAGGTTGGTATCGATGAAATCGCCGTTGACGACGGGCACCGTGGCGCCGCCGCCCCCGCTCATGCCGGACAAGTACAAGTCGTTCACTTCGGTGGGCGTCAGGGGCCGGTCGTAGATGTACACATCGTCTATCAGGCCGGCGAAATAGCCGCCCGCGTGGTCCCTGCCGATCCGGACATCGGCCGAGCTGGCGGTGTTGATGTTCTTGTTCTGGGTGGCGCTTGGTGACTGCGGCTGGCCGTCAACATAGATGAGCATCTGATTGACGTTGGTCGCGCCGGTGGGGTACACCATGGCCACGTGATGCCACGCGTCGTCGGTGACGACCGTCGATCCCACGCGGTACCCGCCGTTGACCTCGGTGCGTATGGCGCCGGCCGTTCCGTTGGTGTCCTGCGTCCGGAATGTCCACTTCTGTCCGCCGGAGTTGGTGCCCCAGTAGAGGATCGGGCCGTTGAGATCGGTGGTCTTGATCCAGGCGGACGTCGTGCGCTTCGTGTTGCCGGTGACACCCTTGTAGCCGGTTATGTTTACGTAGTCGCCGCTGCCGTCGAGGGTCAGGCCGTCGCCTATGTGGCCGGCGGCGATGGCCGCGTCGCCGTTCAGTGTGCCGTCGGCGGCCGATGCCAGCGTGCCGTCGTTGAAGACCGTGCTGCCCGAGACGTTATCGAACGACCAGTAGGCCAACGCCCCAGCCGGAGCGGCGGCGGCGCCGGGGGTGTCGATCGTCAGGTGCCCGCTGGTGACGTCCAGATCGGGGTTGTTGGTGATCTGTATCGTGCCGCCGGTGACGTCCACGATACCTGTGCTTCTCAGCATCCCGCCGTCCAGCTTCAGCATGCCGCTGGCGGTAACGTCGTCAAACGTGTGCAGAGTGCCGCCGGATACCTCGACGCCGCCGGCCTGGATGCCCTGCTCGACCGTAAGGTTGCTCAATACCTTAATACCCCCCGAGCCCGTGACCGTGCCGGGGAACCTCATCTCATAATCATCCGTGGTATCCACCGAGAGCACGCCGGCGTTCAGGCTCACGCCGTTGGAGGCGCTGCCGACGGTAACCGTCTGCCCGGTTGCCGTGGTTTCCGGCCCGGCGCTCAAGGTGCCGCTGCTGTTGACGATTACCGCGTTGTCGAACGTCGCCGAGACGTCGGTGGTCAGGTGCACCGTGCCGCCGTCGATCACGATATCGGCGTTGTCGAGCGGACCGGACGCCCCGCCGCCGGCCACGACCACGCGGCCTGCCTGCGCCACCACGCTCGACCCGGAGCCCAGAGTGTTGGTCCCGTCGAGGATAAGGTCGGCCGCACCGGTCTTGGTGAGCGTCAGCGCGCTGCCGCCGTCACTAACGTTGCCGAGGTTTGTGTCCACGTTGGTCTGGATGCCGGCCGAGGTCGCTCCCGAGAAGGTCGTGCCCGTGAAGGTAATCCCACCGGCCGCGCCCGCGGTCGTCAGGGTCCTGTTGTTCGCGCCAAAGTCCAGTGCTCCGAACTCGGCGTAGCCGGGGGTGGCCGCATTGAGCGTGGCCGTGCCCATCACCGATACATCCGTGCCGCTCATGGTCAGGTCGTCGCCGGCGCTCACCGTGTAGGTCCCCCCGTAAAGCGTCAGGTCGGCCCCGTTGAGCGGATCAGAAAGGCCCTGCATCCACAGCTCGCCGGCGTTTACCTCGATGGTGTTGCTTGCGTCAATGGTGTTCGATCCGCTGGTGAAGCTGAGCAGGCCGGTGCCGTCCTTGGTGAACGTGGTGCTCGCGGCCAGGCTCAGGCTGTCGGCCTCCACGTCGGCGCCGGTTGAAAGCGTGGTGCTTCCGCCGGCCGTGATCGTGCCGGCTGTCGCGTCGCCGCCATTCATCGTCGCGTAGCCGCCGGTCAGCGACACGTCATTCAGATCGATCCCGCGCCCGTTGAATGTGATCGTGGTGTTGTTGGCCATCGACGTGGATGCGAAGTTGATCTGCCCACCGGTGGTCGTCAGGTCGGCGCTGGCCTCGATGGCAAGGTCCCCGAAGGTCAGGTCCACGTCTGTGATGCCATTGATCGTCGACCCGGTTGTGCCGGTAACGACCGTCACGTCCGTGTCGGACATGTCGATGGCGGCGTAGCGCCTGCCGTACCAGAAATCGGCCTGGCTCGAGGGGTCGATCAGAGTCAGCGATGTGTAGGTCCCGCCTGCCGGTTCCATGAACGACGCCCCAAATCTGTCGCCGCCGGTGTTCTCGTCAAAACCGATGGCGATTCTGTACGACTGGTCCGCGGCCAGATCGTAGTCCATGTTTCCCACGCCGCCGGTAACCACGCCTTCCGAGGCCTGGAATACCCCGTCCCCGTTCAAATCGAGGAAGAAGGACCCGTTGTCATCAATCCCCCCGGTGTCGTTCTCGTTGCTAACCCTGAAGCTGTGTATTCCGCCGACGGCGGCCTTGAACTCACCCGTCCACATGGCCTGCCAGTGATTGCCCACGTTGGAGCCGAACAGGACATCCCAGTTTTGCGGGGCGCCGGTGTTGCGGTAGGCCAAGAGGCCGGTCTGGTTGCCCGTGGCGCTGGGCGTGAGCGAGAGCACGCCGCTGGTCTGAGTGAACGTCCCGGACTCCTCCACCGTGTAGGTGCCGGCCGGTGACCCTGAACTTGAAACGTTGGGGTTGCCCCGGTTTCCCATGAACCGACTGGCGTTCAGGAGCCCTTCGAGTATCTCTGCCGCACCATGCACGCTGAACGTCCCGCCGCTAAGAATAAGGTCTCCCTCGTCCATCGGGTCGGAAGCCGCCTGCATGAACAGCTCGCCGTCGGCGACCTCGACCGCGCTGGTGGCGGGAATAGTGTTGTTTCCGGTGGTGAAGCTGAGCAGGCCCGAGCCGTCCTTGGTGAACGTGCTGCTGGCGGCTACGGTCAGGTTGGTGGCCTCCACGTTGGCGCCGACTGAAAGCGTGGTGGTGCCGCTGGTGGTGACCGTGCCGGCGGTCGCGTTGCCGCCGTTGATCGTCGCGTAGCTGCCGGTCAGGGCCACGTCAGCCAGCCCGGCCCCGGCGCCGCCCACCGTCAGGGTGGTGGCGTCACGCAGTGTGGTGCCGGTAAAGGTCACTCTCCGCCCGCTCAGGGCCAGGTCGCTGATCGCGCCCATGTCGAGTGAGCCGAAGTCCACCCGGTTGTCGGCCTGGATCCCTGAACCGGTGGTCGAGGCGGACACAGTGACGTCGGTAGCCGTCATGTCCAGGGGGTTCGCGGTCAGGATGTTGAACCCGTTCAAGGGTGTTTCGTCGTCGCCGGAGGGCCTGCCGTTGAAGACGATCATCACGTCGTTGATGCCATCGGCCGTGAAGCTGAACATTGCATTGGTCGCGTCTACGTTCGCGGTGGTCAGGTTGTTGACGCCGCCAGGATTGGTCCCTGCGTCGCCCACTGCGCCGGTGTTGACGTATCCGCTTCCGGTGTCCACCCAGACCTGGATCTGGTTGCTCTGGGAGAAGTTGGAGTCGCAATGCCAGGACGTGATGTCGTAGGTCCCGCCCGGCAGATCGCCCAGCGTGACCCGAATGATCCCGTTGTTGTTCTTGATGAAGTCTTCGCCCATCATCACCAGCGCCTGCCCCCCGTTGGTCGAATCACCCCGGTCGCGCCAGTCGATGCGGCCCTGGTCACCGCCGCCCGTGTCGGTGTCATCTATGGCGATGGTGAAACCATCAAGTGTCTCGGATACAAACGCCGTGGGGCCCATCTCGGCGCCGTTGTTGCCGCTTCCTGCCGTACCGACCTGTAAGGCGGTGCCATAAACCGTCTCCACCCGCTGCCCGCTCGGCCCGATGTCTATAAGGGCGTACTGAACGGTCCCGCCGGCGATCTGGAACGTCCCGCCGCTGAGGTTAAGGGCGCCCTGGTCCATCGGGTTCGAGGCTGCCTGCATGAACAGCTCGCCTTGGTGGACGTCGACTGTGCTGCCAAGGGGGATCGTGTTGTTTCCGGTGGTGAAGCTGAGCAGGCCCGAGCCGGTCTTGGTGAACGTGCTGCTGGCCGCTACCGTCAGGTCGCCGGCCGTCACGGCGCCGGTGTTGTTGATCGTGGCGCTGCCGCTGGTGGTCACATTACCCACGGCGGCCCCGCCGGAGCCGATGTTCAGCGCGCTGCCGGTGGCCATGCCGGTCGACCCCATGGTTATAGCGCCGGACCCGCTGGTCAGGGTGCTGCCGGCGTCCAGGTTGCTCGCCCCCAGGGCGGCCCCGCCGGAGCCGATGTTCAGCGCGCTGCCGGCTCCCAGAAGGGTCGAGGTGGCCGTCATCTTCTCGCCGCTGGTGGTGAGCTGGGACAGACCTCCCAGATCCAGGGCGCCCAGGTTCACCTCCTGTCCGTCGGCATAGATGCCGGCGATAATGGTCGCAGCCACACCGGTGTCGCCAAAGATAAAGCCGCCGTCGGCCCCCGTGAGTGTCAGGATGGCGTCGCCATCGAAGCTCAGGAGCCCGAAGGTGGCGGTGTCACCGGTGATCGCATTGAGCGTGGAGGTGGCCGTTACCAACACGGGCGTCGTGCTCATGTCGATGGATCCGCTGGTGGATGGTGAGGCGTTGTACAGGTCTAACACCTCGGTGGCGTCCAGGGCCCAGTCGTAGATGTACATCTCGTCCAGCAGGCCGGCGAAATACGCGCCCGCCTGGTTCCTGCCGATACGGACATTAATCCCACTGGTGGTGTTGATGGGCTCATCCAAGCTGGACCTTACTGCCACCGGCAGGCCGTCAACATAGATCAGCATGTCATTTACGTTGGGCGACCCGCCGTCGCCGGGGAACACCATGACCACGTGGCGCCACGTGTTGTCGGTGACGTCGGTGCTGGCCGGTCCTTTGATCCACCCGCTGTTGACCTCGGTGCGTATATCTCCGCCGTCGGTCCGGAACCCCCACTTCTGCCCGGCGGAGTCGGTGCCCCAGTAGAGGATCGGGCCATTGCCGTCGTTGGTCTTGATCCACGCCGCCGTCGTACGGGCCGCGGTGCCAAGGATGCCCTTGTAGCTCGCTGTATTTACCCAGTCACCGCTGCCGTCGAGCGTCAGGGCGTCGCCAATGTGGCCTGCGCCGGCGGCGATTGCGGCGTCGCCGTTCATCGTGCCATCGGCGGGGGATCCCACCGTGCCGTCATTGTAGACCGTGCTGCCCGAGACGTTATCGAACGACCAGTAGGCCAGCGCCCCGGCAGGGGCCGGGCTGCCCGGCGTCCCACCAGCCTCGACCGTGAACGTTCCGCCGTTGAGGTGCAGCAGCGCGCCGCCCGTTCCGGTTCCGTCGTCGAGTGGGTTGGAGGCTGCCTTCATGTACAATTCGCCCGCGTCGACCTTGACGATGTTGCTGTCGTCGATGGTGTTGGTCCCGCTGGTGAAGCTGAGCTTGGCGGCCCCGGCCTTGGTGAACGTGCTGCCGCCGGCAAGGTTCAGGCTCCCGGCGGTCATGTCAGTGGTGGTGTCGATCGCGGCATTGCCGGCGGTGTTGACCGCAGTGACAGTGAAGTCACCTGCGCCGGCCCTGGTGAACGTGCTGCCGGCGGCCAGATTCAGGTCGGTGGCGGTCAGGTCGCTGCTGGTGTTGACCGTGGCGTTTCCGCCGGTGCTGATCGTGCCGACACTGAATGACCCGCCGCCGGACTTGTTGAACGTGCTGCCGCCGCCCAGGCTCAGGTTGGCCACCGTCAAGGCGCCGCTGTTGTTGATCGTGGCGAGGCCGGTGGTATTCACACCCGCCAGCGACCCGCCGCCGGTGAACAGCGTCCCGCCCGAACCAAAGCTGGTTGTGCCCGTGCTGGTTATGGTGTTGGCGTTCAGGGTTCCCAGAATGTCAATCGCCCCGAGGGCGCCGACGGTCACGTCGTTGTCGATTGTCAGCAGTGCGCCGGAACCGACAACGAGCCAGCCGTCGCTTACCGTGAGATTGTCGGCCTCGTTGGTGTACCCGGATCGGGCGGTCACGGTTTCGCCGTCGATGATCACGTCGAGATCGGCCGTGGGCACCATGTTCTCATCCCAGGTTCCCATCAGATCCCAGTAGTCCGAGGCCACGCTGATCAACTCGCTCGGGGCCCCGGCGGCGGTAGCAACTCCGTTACCACTGCCGTCCAGGATCAACGCGAAATCGCCGCCGCCCAGATCCACTATGTCCCCTGCGTTTCCCACCAGCGAGCCGTCGTCAACCTTCGACCAGGTCAGGGCGCCGATCGTCGCGTCGGGCAGGATGCCCGCGAACACGTCGAAGAGGCTGTCCGCGTTGCCGGCGTCGTAGTTGAGGGTTGCATCACTGGCGAGGTTATAAACGGACTTCACTTCCGTTCCGCTGAGGACGGCTGTCGAGCCACCTGCCCAAAGAGCAAAATCGTCGATCAGACCGTCAAGGTCGCCCCAGGGATTGCCCCGGTCCGGCCGCGCGACGCCCAAGGACAACTGCGACCCGGCGCTGCTGTCGAGGTTACCGCTGAACTGGCTCCACTGCTGGACCTGCTCACCGTTCCAGTACAGCTTCAACTCGTTGCTCGTGCCCTTCTCGTACGTCAGCGCGATGTGATACCAGGTGTCATCGCTGATCCCGCCGGAAATCGTCGAAGTCACCATACTGTCTTGGCTGCCCCCGCCGGTGTCGAAATAAATCTCCACGTTGTTGCCGGCCGTTCCGAGCTCGAAGTTGTCGTTGTTGGACTGGTGCGACTGCCCGATCAGCACGTTGTTGACGTTGTGGTTGGTGGCGGGCCCATCAGCATTGCTCGTCGTGCCGGTGTCGCGATTGAACCACATCGAGACCGTGAAGTATCCCCCCGCCGTGTCCATCTCATTCACGTCGCCGAATGTCACATAGTCGTTGGTGCCGTCAAATGTCCCGGCCCCGGTGCCGACGACGTACTCGACGGTGTCGATCGAAGTGTTCCCGCTGTCCGTCCCATCGTAGTTGCCCGTACTGTCGGTAAAGTCACTGTCCATCGAAAGATGGATCAGCATAGCATCCCCCCGGGCTGCGCTGCTCAGGGCGAAAACCAAACCGGCTGTTAATGCGATTGTGAAAAGTTTACGCATGTTCATTTGGAAGTCTCCCAGCGCAGGGATTCCGCGCATTTCAAGTTGCTCTGTCCGTGGCTGCAATGGGCGTCAGGCACCAGCAACCGCTCCTGAATCGTAACCAAACGTGCGACGCAAAAATCTCTGACCTGTCGCTTAACCCGAAACTGTGCTCAACCTGCAAACTCTCCAGAGTTCAAGTATGTGTCCTGACCGAACTCTGATCGCTACGGGCCATATTAGACCGCAGATTCCGCCCTAAATCAAGCAAATTCTCCAGCTTTCTTGGTAGATTCGCCCCGCAGCCGGGGTCCGGCGAGGCATCGGCCTTTCCCTTGGCTGCCGCGCAGCGCAAGTGCCTGCAGTCAAAGAAGATGAGGGGCCGGGATCAATCCGGGCGGGTCTGGCGTTTATTGCTGCTCTGATCGGCCCCCAAGGCACCAGGGCCTCGAAGAGCAATTGGCAGTTACACGCGTCTTCGGGTCCACCGCATGAACATCCCCAGGCCGCCCAGGCCAAGCAGCACCAGAGTGCCCGGCTCGGGAACGACTTCCAGCGTTACCCAGTCGCCCGGGCTTGACGATATCCTGCGGACGTACCAGAGCTTCTCCCACTCCAGGGCCAGCGAATTGACCGCGCTGTAGTAGTGGTCTCCCGTGATCTGGATCCAGGCCTTGGGGTTGGTGGCGTGGTTCACCCGCTGGGTCATGAGGATGTCGCCGAACACGGCCGTCGTGGCCCCGCCAAGGTCCAGGATGGTGAAGGTATCATCAATCAGGCTGAAGTGGACGTTGGGCTTGTTCCACTCAACGGTCGTCAGGTCGAGCGCGGTGTAGAAGTCTCCCTCCATCTCGATCCCGGCCGAAGGCTCGTCACCTTGGTCCGCCTCTTCGGTCGTGAGTATGTCGCCGAACAGCGCCGTCGTAGCATCGTCAAGGTCCAGCATGCTCAGGGCGTCATAGATCAGGCTGAAGTGGGCATCGAGCATGTTGATGGGCCCGTCGCCTGTGGCAGGATCGGCGACCACCGTGTCCACGAGCACCCAGTGGTTCCACTGGTCTTCGAACTGGGAGTCGCCGGCGTTTTGGAAGGCGTCCCCGTAGGCGTTGCTGTTGCCCCACGGCAGATGCACAGCGATCTGCCTGCCGTCATCCGTGCCCTGGAAAATGACGATCTGCCGGGACTCAGCGCCCTCGTCGCCGTACTGCAACAGGGAGATCGACACTTTCTGGGTGCCGGCGAGGCTCGCAAGGGCGGCCTTGGCAGCGGGAATGTCCACGTAGTCCGACGAGTCAAAGTTCAGGACCGAGCCCGAACCCTCGTCAGACGAGTAGCCGAGTGCGCCGACCATAAGCAGCGGCGCCTCTTTGACGGTAACCGTGCCGCCGCTCAGGATGATGTTGTCGGCGATGGTCTTGGTGAGCGTGCCAATGGCGTGGAACTGGCCGACCGTAGCCTCGAACCTTGTGTTGCCGAGGGTCAGCGAGCCGGACTGGCGGATTTCGATCGGGACGTTTTGGACCGTCAACTCACCCGTGCTGGTATCGGGGATTTCCAGGTTGTCCAAGGTGCCCCCGGCGCTGATCTCCACAGTGCCGTCCTTGACCAGTACGTTGCCGCCCTCGACCCTGCCGGCGAGCCTCAGCGTGTACACGTCGGTCGTGCCGATAGAGAGGGTCTTGCCCGTCTGGATGGTCACGCCGTTGACATCGTTTCCGAGTTGGACGTACTGTGGCCCGCCCAGGCCGCCCGCGTGCTGGCCCGCCGTCAGGCTGCTGTCGGCGATCACGTACAAGGGGTTACTGAAGGTCCCCGGCGCCGTTTGCGTCGTCGCCACCGACGTGGTCAGCGCGAGCTCGCCGCCGCTCAGTTGCACGCCGGCGTGGCCCAGCGGGTTCGGCGAGGGATCCGGCTCTACGTCCTTTTTCCGGCCCGGAGGAGTGTCGCCTTCCCAGCCCCACCAGCCCCAGGCTGAACCGCCGGGCTCGTGGGTGGGACGGGGCAGCGGAGGCGTGATCGGCTCGGGCTCATCGCCCGCCAGGCGGCTGGCGATCAGGCGGCCTTCCTGAACGTCGAAGACCGAGCCTTCAAGCTTCATGGCCGGCGCGTCGAGGATGAGATCGGCGGGGCCGGTCTTGATGATGGTGGCTTGGTACCATCCGCCGTCGATCGGCCCGGTCCAGGTGTCAGTCTCGGTGTTAAAGCCGACCGGCCCCGTGGTCCTGATGTTGGTCCCGGCGAAGCTGATGCCGTCGGGGGCGCCCGTGGTTGTGAGGATCCCAGGTTCGTTGAAGGTAAGGATCCCGAAGTCCGCGGTGTAGTCGGTGATCGCATTGATGGCGGAATCGGCGGTCACCGACACGTCCGTGGCGGTCATGTCGAGGGCTGCAAGGGCCTGAGCCTGGACGCTGAACGTCCCGCCGGCCAGGTGCAGGCTTCCCTCGTCCATCGGGTTGGTGGCGCCGAGTTGCTGCATGAACAACTCGCCTTCGACGATCCTGACCACGCTGGTGGTCGGGACGGTGTTGTCTCCTCTGGTGAAGCTGAGCTTGCCCGCGCCACTCTTGGTGAACGTGCTGTCGGCGGCGAGCACCAGGTTGCCGGCGCTCAGGGCGCCGCTGTTTTCAATCGTCCCACTGTCCGTGATGGCCAGGTCCGCGAGCGATACGCCGCCGGTAATCAGCGTGCCACCGCTGATGCCGGTCACCGTGTCGGAGGTTATGTTGCCGGCGCTGAGGGTTCCTCGAATGTCCAGCCCGCCGGGCGAGGCGACGGTAACGTTGCCTCCGATGGCCAATGCCGCGTGGAAATCGACAATGAGCATGCCGTCGGTTATCGTCAGGTCCATGGCCTCGTTGGTATGCCCGTTTCGTACGGTGACGGTTTCGCCGTCGATGATCACTTCGCTGTCGGACGTGGGCACATTTGGCGGCGCCGAAGGATTGCCCCACGTTCTCGCCTTGTGCCAGTAGCCGTCGTCAATGCTCGTGAACGTGCCGTCGTACGCGAAGGAATAGCCGGAATGCTCAAGCTCGCCTGGCCAGAACCAAGTCTCGATGTTAAACAAAGCTGCAACCCAATCGTAACCTGTTCCGTCGTATGGATCGGGAACCCCGTCAGAGATATTGTTCTGGGGATCGGTAAGGTCCCCGCCCGGAAGCGCCCCGATTCCGGGCACCAGGATAACGTCCCCACCAGCCGCTCCGCTCAGCGCCAGAACCACGCCTGCTGCCAGTACCGTCGCGAAGAGCTTGCGCACCTTCATTGAAAATATCCCATCACAGGAAGTCTCCCATCGTAGGAAGTCTCCCATCCATCGCAGAGATTCAGGAAGAAATCGCGCGTGCCCCGTTGCCTAGTCGGTGGCCACAACGGGCCTCAGACACTTGCAACCGCTCCTGAGTAGTGAGCCAACCGTGCTCGCTTGAACGTTGGGGTATTGCCCGACCCGGGATTCCCTGCACACTCCATTTGCTCCGGAAGCAAACCTCAATTTACAGATACGAAACCTTCCGGTTTTCCCGTGAATCCAGCCCATATGAAGGCACAAAAGCTGCCTTTTGTCAAGCGTGTTCTTGGAGTTTCTTCAGAAAGCTTGCCCTGCAGCCGAGGCTTGGTGAGGCATCGGTCTTTCCCTTGGCCTTTGTGGTGTAACAACCACCGCGGTAAGATAGCGGGCAATGAAAGGTACCCGGCGGAAACTGATGGCGATGTATCGGGCGATGCGGAAGCGGTTCGGGCATCAGCATTGGTGGCCGACCTTTGCCGACAGACCCGCCGACGCGCCCTTGCCGCCGGAAGCGGCGCTGGAAGTGTGCGTGGGGGCTATACTTACGCAGAATACCAACTGGGGCAATGTCCAGCGTGCCATTGCCAACCTCATCGCCGGCGGGTGCATGAGCGTCGGCTGGCTCCACGCCAAGCCGCCCGCCGCGATTGCGAGGCTGATCCGTTCAGCGGGGTACTTCAACGTCAAGGCCCGGCGCCTGAAGAATTTCATCGCGGCCGTGCACAAGAACCATGGCAACGATATTGAGGGGTTTCTGGCCCGCGGCGTGGCCGAGCTGCGCGGGGGGCTGCTTGCCGTCAGCGGCATCGGGCCTGAGACGGCCGACAGCATCATTCTCTACGCCGCCGGAAAGGCGACCTTCGTGGTCGACGCATACACGCGGCGGATCCTGTCGCGGCACGGTCTTATCGACGGCGGCTGGAGCTACGATGAGATCAAGGAGCTCTTTGAGTCGTCCCTGCCGGCGGATGTGCATCTGTGGAACGACTACCACGCGCAGCTTGTGGCGGTGGGCAAGAACTTCTGCCGTCCGGTGGCCCGCTGCAAGGGCTGCCCACTGGTACGCTTCCGGCGCGGCAACCAGTAGTCCGTGCTTCGATCCGCCGGAGGCGGACTCACTTGGCTTGGAGAGGCTGCTTATGCTCGGCGGACGGCTCGCCTTCGATTTCGGTGCCGGTGGGTGCCGAGGCATGCTGTCGCCAGATGCGGATGCGGACCTGTTCGGGCAGGTCGCCGAACGATACCACGCGGTCGCGTCCGGCCTCTTTGGCCGCCAGGAGGGCCTGGTCTGCGAAGTAGACCAGCATCTCGGGAGCGATGATATGCGCATCGGCCGGAAACGTCGCCGAGCCGATCGATGTCGTAACGTGAATATCGTTGCCGTAGACGATGAATTTCCTTCTGGAGACTTCGTTGCGAATCCTCTCGGCGAAGCCGGAGGCCTGTGTGTATCCGGCCCTGGGCAGGATGATGCCGAACTCTTCTCCGCCGATCCTGGCGACCACGTCGGATTCTCGGAGGGAGCTTTTGAGGATGACGGCGATCTCCTTCAGCACGTAGTTGCCGGAGGGATGCCCGAAGCTGTCGTTGACCACCTTGAAGTGATCCAGGTCGAGCGCCAGCATGCTGATGGGCTGGTTGTATCGCTTTGCGCCCCTGAACTCGTGGCCGAGAATGTCCCGGAAGGATCGTACATTCTGCACGTGGGTCAACGGGTCGGTCGTGCAGAGCACCTGGAGCTGCTCGTTATCGCGTCGCAGCTTGGACAGAAGTCGTCGCTCCCTGGCCAGCGCCTGCTGAAGCGCGGCTCGCGAGCCGTTGAGCTGCCTGTACAGGTCGCGTATTCGCAGCAGGGCGCGCACGCGGGCGGTCAACTCGGTCGCGGATGAATCCACAGGGACCACATCGTCGGCCTTGGTGTCCAGGGACCCGTGGGACTGAGGGTCGGCACCTGACTCCGCCAAGACCATTATGGGCAGGTAGTGGCCCGGCGATATCCGACGCAGAACGTTTGAAGTGTCGGTGTCAAGCATGTCCGCTACCGGGATGTGAAGGATCACCAGGTCGACTGTGCCCGCCCTGACGGCCGACAGCATTTCGATCTGGTCGGATGCGTGTATTACACGCCACCCCGCAAGCGCAAGCTGGGCTGCGCAACCGCTGGCGGTCGCTCGGTCGTTCGACACGAACAGAATTACTGCACTATCCACCGCAGTCATTACACCATGCCCTTCTACATGAAACCTACGATATGCCGGGCTGCGGGGCCAATTTCGCTGAAATGGCGGATATTGGCTCCTGATTCCGCGGCGCCACAGCCCTTAACGGGGTGTTGCAGGATGTGTGGGAGGGAGTATAATACTATCCGCCGCAGGAGGTGGCAGGAGAGGCACACCCCGGAATCACGGAAAGGCAATGATGAGTGATCTGACGGGCAAAGCTGTAGTTGCGCAGTCGGGCGGCCCGACCGCTGTTATCAACGCCAGCGCGTGTGGGGTCATCCAGACGGCCCTGGCCAGAGGGGACGTTTTCACGGGTGTTTACGCGGCGCTGAACGGCATTCTGGGGGTGCTCCAGGAGGACCTGTACGACCTGGGACGCGAGGACCCGGCCCAGATCGACCTTCTGCGTCGCAGCCCGAGCTCCGCCCTCGGCAGCTGCCGCCACAAGCTCAAGAGCCTCGAAGACGACCGGGCCGACTACGAGCGGATTCTGGAGGTATTCAAAGCCCACGACGTCCGGTACTTCTTCTATATCGGCGGGAACGATTCGATGGACACCGCCGACAAGCTCGCCCAGCTCGCCGAGCAGATCAACTACGATCTGATAGTCATGGGCATACCCAAGACCATCGATAACGACCTGGCCTGCACCGACCATTGCCCGGGGTACGGCTCCGTTGCCAAGTTCAGTGCCGTCAGCGTGATGGAGGCGGGCCGGGATACCGAGGCCCTCTATACCCACGATACCTGCACTGTTCACGAGGTCATGGGACGCAACGCCGGCTGGATAGCCGCGTCAACCGGCCTGGCACGCCGGTGCGATCAGGATGCTCCACATATCATTCTTCTGCCCGAGGTGCCGTTCGAGGGCGACAAGTTCGTCCGGAACGTCAGGCAGTGCCTTAAGGATTACAATCGCTGCTTTGTTGCCTGCGGGGAGGGGGTTAAGACTGCGGACGGCAAGTACCTTGCCGATGTGGGCGGGGCGTTCTCGACGGACGCCTTCGGCCATAAGCAGCTCGGCGGGGCGGGCGATGCCGTCCGAGCGATCATCGAGAAAGAGCTCGGCGTGAAGTGCCGGGTCAACCGGTCGGGCACGGCGCAGCGTAACGCGATGCACTTCGCGTCGGCGACGGATGTTTCCGAGGCGTACATGGTGGGCAAGGCCGCCGTTGAGCGCGCCGTCGAAGGCGTCACCGGCATGATGATAACGCTGGAGCGCACCGGGGGTGACAAGTATGCCTGCACCACCGGGCTGGCGGAGCTGAAGAAGGTTGCCAACGGGGAAAAGCCGGTTCCCCGAGAATTCATTAACGAGGCCGGGACGGGGATTACAGAGGCTTTTCGGGAGTATGCTCAGCCGCTGATAGCGGGTCGTGCCCAGATAGAGATGGGCGATGACGGCCTGCCCGTTTATGCGAGGTTGGCAAAATACATGGTGGCCAAGAAGACGACTGGGGGGTATAATGCTATGTAGATTTACCGGCGACGTCCCCGGAACTCTTGACCTCATAGATATTTCATAAGGTTGTGTCGAAGGGGCGTTATGCTGCGATTTGATGTGTACCACGATGGTGAGCCCGCGCAGCGGATAGACTTAGCCGGCGCATACGTGTTCGGCCAGGACTATATACCTGTGCGGGCCGATCTTGCTGCAGCCAACGGCCAGATCAGGTGTATGAAGCATGCTCCCGGAGCGTGCGGCGTTGCCCTGCTCTGGGATGCCGACAAGGCCGGCACATATATGCTGCCCACGACCCGGCTGCCTGAAAGGCCCGAGCCGTACATCCTGAACGTTGAGTTGGCCCGCAGTCAGCTAATGCGAATCGCCCAGAAGCAGGAGGATTGGGGACTGTTCGACTACGTCGGGGCCGAAGGGCTGAACGAGGAATTCGCCGAGATTCGAAAGCTGTTCACCAACGCGCTGAAGGCCAAAGATCCCGCCAAGGCAGCCACCTATGCAGACCGTGCCCTCGTCCGCGGCATAACGCTGGGTGAGAAAACCGCCCTGTTCCATGCCGATATATTCCTGAAGCGCCGCAAGGTGCCTCGGTCCGGCAACGGCGGGTCATACTTCGGGTGCATGGCCGACCTGGAAGCCCCGGTCACCGGTTATCGCAAGCTGCTGCGGGAAGGCTTCGACTTCATAACCATACCAACCCCGTGGAAGCACCTCGAGCCGAGGGAACGGCAGTATGAGCATGCCACCGTCGACAAGTGGATAGAATGGACAGCCAAGGTCAAGAAACACATCCACGCGGGCCCGCTGCTCAGCTTCCATCCGATGCACCTGCCCGACTGGCTCTACATCTGGGAAAACGATTTCGACACGCTCCGCGATCTGATCTACGAACACGTGCAGCACATAGTCGACCGCTACAAGCGCCACGTTAAGATATGGAACGTTGTCTCGGGAATCCACGCACACAACAGCTTCAACCTTAGCTTCGAGCAATTGATGGAGCTGACACGAATGACCTGCCTGCTGGTCAAGAAGCTTGCACCACGCTCCCAGGTCATGATCGAGTTGACGCTGCCGTGGGGAGAATACTACTCCCGCGACCAGCGTACGATTCCGCCGCTTCTTTACGCGGACATGGCCGTCCAGAGCGGGATAAAGTTTGATGCCTTCGGCCTTCAGGTCTTTATGGGCTTGCCGGAAGACGGCTACTACGTTCGCGACCTGATGCAGATAAGCGCGATGCTGGATGAGTTCGTCTCTCTCGGCAAGCCGCTTCACGTGACCGCATGCCAGGTTCCTTCCGACGTGGCCCCGCTGGCACCGGATGGGTCCGAGGAGCAATCCATCCTCGATGCGGGACAATGGCACGCACCATGGTCGCAGAGGCTCCAGGCCGAATGGCTCCAGGGATTCCTGAGAATCGGCCTGTCGAAGCCCTTCATCGAGACGATCTGCTGGCGCGACCTTGCCGACCACGGATCCTGCCACGTGCCGCACGGGGGGCTCTGCTGCGATACGATGAAGCCCAAGCTGGCATACAGAGAACTTTGCAATTTCCGCACAAACCTGTATGCCGGCAACGTCACCCCGGCAACTCCCCAGCAGGGCAACGGCGACAAATGAGTCGCTCCCGGGCCGACCGATATGACCTTGCGTGGCGCCGTGGCGATCTGCCGCCACTTGTTCTGCTTTGCCTGCTGGCCGGCGCCGCCTGCGTCTACGCCGCCCTGGGCCGGCGTTTGTGGTTCACCTCCGAGCCTCCGATTGATTTCGGGCGTATCGCCCTGGCCGCGGAGAAGATCGACCCCAACACCGCCACGGCCGCATCGCTTCGCCGCTTGGGCGGCATAGGACCGGCAAAAGCTCACGCCATAGTGCAATACCGGCAGCAGCACGGACGTCAGTTTCGCCGGCCGGAAGACCTGGCCAATGTGCCGGGAATAGGTCCCAAGACTGTTCGCCGAATATCGCCCTACCTGGCATTTTCCCGGTGGCGGCAATAACCGTTGCACGCAGGGGCGGTTCGGGAATAATGTTGCCATGGGAAAGTCGCAGCGTGACTTGTACAAAGACCAAAGCTATCGCCGGCAGACACATCGTCCGCTGAACTGTCTCGTTTTCATCCTGCCGCTGCTGCTGGGTTTTCACTGGGGCATGGCCCGTTTCGGCACCGACCTGATGGTCCCCCATTATTTCCATGTCGTGCTCAGGTATTTCGGAGCCCCGGGCGTGCACCTGCCCGCCGTGCTGATCGCGGCGGTGCTTTTCGGGCAGCATCTCCTGCGACGAGAAGAATGGCGAGTTGACATCAGAGTTCTTGTCGGCATGTTGGCCGAGTCCATCGTCTGGGCCCTGCCGCTGGTCGCCTTGAGCTTCGTGCTGCCGAGGATGCCGGGTGAGTTGACCGCGACCGCACCGGCCGCTCCGGGCCTGCTCGAGCAGGTAGCCGCAGCCGTCGGAGCAGGAATATATGAAGAGTTCTTCTTCCGCCTCGTGCTCATAAGCCTGGTGATGCTCATCTTTGTGGATGTATTTGACCTCAAGAAGATTGTTGTAGCGTCGGTGGCGGTAGTTGTCACAGCGATAGCCTTCAGCCTCTGCCACGTCTCGGTGGAGCAACTGACGGGCATGGTGGACCTCGACTGGAACAAGGTACTCTTCCTGTTTGGTGCGGGGCTGCTTTGGGGGATGGTTTTCGTGTTCCGCGGCCTGGGAATCGCCGTGGGATCTCACATATTTTACAACCTGTACGTTCTTGGGGTTGCTCAGTAGCCGGCAGGCTTGGGTGTGGGGCCCGGTTAGTGGGTGCGCAGCCGCACTGTCGGCCGCGGGGGCCCGGGCGCCGGACGCTTCTTGGGTCTCGGTGCGGCAAGCACATCCGGGGTCAGGACGATCACCGTTTCGAACTCTGCGCGGTCCCTCTTCCGTACGAGAAAGTGGTGCCCGATACTGGTGGGTCTGCGCGCCTGGGCGCCGGGGCCGATCACCAGGAAACTCCCCGCCGGCACAGAAAGCTGAAGCATCAGCTCGGGGAAATTGTAGATTATCGGCTTGACCTTAAGCGTGACATTGCCGTTTGACGCGGACAGGTTTGGCTTGCGGCGCGCCGATTCGATCTGAGGCAAAGCCGTTACCAGGATAGTCGACGGTTCGTCCTCGTCGATGGTGCAGAGAATGCTCAGGATGTCGCGGCCCGGCGGATAGTCCGCCCCGCTGAGGCTGCGGTTGGCGTGAGAGGTGAATATCGTGCTGCCGTGATCTCGCTCGTTCAGCTTGAAGGCTGTGGGCATGCCGGGCGTCGTTAGCTTGACGCTCTGGCGGAAGCTCCTGCCTGTCATCTGCTTCAGGACCTTTGCGAGGTCCGGCCAACTGCCCTGACGCCCCAGCCCGACTCTCAGGCCGTTTCGCCCGAGGGCGGCGCCACGGGCGGCCCCGATAGGCTCTTCATCCAGGTAGCTCCATATCTCCTCCGAGGCGCTTACCGTGCCTACGGGCAGCTCGATCTGCACCGCCTTGATGCGCACGAGCAGCATGTGGGTGAGGGGATCGACCTTGGTGCCCGCCTTGATCTCCACCAACTCCGGGACGCTGCTCTTGGCAGATGCCACATTACTACCAGGCGGTTTGGCATCGGGCGGACAGCCCGCCGACAACGCCACACCTGCTGCTATCAGCAAGATTGCCAAACGCTTCATGTTCGATGCCAAGGTTAGCGTGACAGCTGTTAAGGTTTCTCGGGCCTTCTGGAAACGCTCACGGTCGGAGGGATGCTCATTCTCTTGTGGCCTTTACCGAATGCAATCTGCACGATCACCAGGAACAGCAGCGCCAGGGCCGGATAACCGATAAAGCGGGCGTAGTGCAGGACCTGCGAAAGCGTGTCGTCCTGAAGGAACCGGCGTGCGCGTTCCAGTTGGGTGAGATTGCAAAGTGCGCCGCAGGCAAAGGGAGCTTTCAGAGTCTGCTGCCACGGCATCTGGTGCCACGGCACGAGCATGGCCATCAGTATCAGGGACAGAAAGAAAGCCTGGATAAATCCCGCCGTGCCGCCCAACCTGCCGACCAGCGACAGCATTGCCGAGAACATCAGTGTCAGCACGAGCAGCATGGACGCGACCAGGGCCGTGAACTTGGTTGCCGGCATCAGCCAGAAGACCGTTGTGCGCAGCGGCAAACCGGTGGCCGCGGTTGTGGCCGAGTCGGTCGTGGCGGGCGCGCTGGTGGCGGCTTCGTTCGCCGGCGGGGCGGCTGCTTCCGCCAGGCCCACAAACTCCACGAGTATCACGCCGGCAAGCTGGACCAGAATCGACAACAGAATGATCAATATCAGCAGGTTCTTCGCGCGTCGGACCACCTTGAAGGCGTCAAAATATTCCAGTGGGCCTACTTCGGGTCTCAGTTGTTCCATTTTGCATCCCTTTCCGTCGGCGCCCCCTGGCTGTGCCGGGGCCGTCCAGCATCAGAAGAATAACATATTCCCGGCGTCCACGCCCTACATGAGTTCCGCCGCGGCGGCAAAGGCATGGCCGGCTGTGTCTATCGTTGATGCAATGTCGCTGTCAGTGTGTGCCGCGGAAACGAACATCGCCTCAAAACCACTCGGGGCCAGGTAAACGCCGTTGTCCAGCATCGCATGGAAGTAGGCGCCGAAGGCACCGGTATTGGCGGATGAGGCCTGGTCGTAGTCACAGACCGGCCCGCCGGTGAAGAAACAGCACAGCATGCTGCCCACGCGGTTGAAGCAGACCTTGTCGGCCAGGTGTGCTTGGGCCGCCGCACCACTGAGTCCCTCTGACAACGCAGCCGACTTTGCTTCCAGACGGTCATAGAAGGATTCTTCCCGCAGCGCCTCCAGTGTAGCCAGTCCCGCCGCCATTGCAATCGGATTGCCCGAGAGCGTTCCCGCCTGGTAAGTGGGCCCTTCGGGCGAAAGGTGACGCATGATCTTGGCCGAAGCGCCGAACGCACCTACGGGCATGCCGCCGCCGATGATCTTGCCCAGCGTGGTTATGTCAGGTATCACGCCATACAGCTGCTGTGCCCCGCCGTAGGCCACACGAAAGCCCGTCATCACCTCATCGAATATCAGCATAGCGCCGTGGGTGTCGCAGAGCTTCCGCAGGCCGCTGAGGTAACCTTCCGCCGGCGCGACAACCCCCATGTTGCCCGCAATCGGCTCAACCAGAAGTGCCGCTATCTCGCCGCCCAACCGGTCGAACGCCTCCGCGGCGGCGGCTGCATCGTTGTAAGGAATCAGAACCGTGTCTGCCGTGGCGCCCTGAGGCACGCCCGGACTGCTGGGAACCCCCAGCGTTGCGGCGCCGCTGCCGGCGGAGACCAGCAGCGCGTCGGCGTGGCCGTGGTAACAGCCGATGCACTTGACGATCTTGCTGCGCCCCGTCGCGGCACGCGCCAGGCGAACGGCGGACATCACCGCCTCCGTTCCACTGGAGACAAAGCGCACCTTCTCGATGGACGCCACGGCCGCTGCGACCGCCTCGGCCAGGAGCGTCTCGTCCTCCGTAGGCGCGCCGTAGCTCATGCCCTTGCCAATGGCCTTTGCGACGGCGGCCACCACCCGTTCGGCGGCATGGCCGAGAATGGCCGGACCGTAGCTTCCCACGTAGTCGATGTACGTGTTGCCGTCGATATCGGTGATCTTGGACCCTTTGGCGCTTGCGATCACGGGAGGTGTTCCCCCGACGGCCGCAAACGCTCGCACCGGCGAGTTTACCCCGCCGACCAGCACCTGCCGCGCCCGCTCAAAAGCCGCTTCGGATTTTTCTCTTCGCCCGCCCATTCTCAAGGCGTCCACTCGTCAAAGATGATCACGGGGATATTCTCGATCCCTGCCAGTCTCCGATCGTTCGTGATGAACACGTCCGCCTCGTTGACCAGAGCCGTGGCCACCTGGATCGCATCGGGGGTCCGAAGGCCATACTTCGCGCGGACTTCGGCGGCCGCTTCAGCCACTTGCCAATCCACGGTGCGCACCTGCAGCCCTGGTGTCCGGCGGAAATAGTCTCGGTATTTCTCCGCCAGTGCCGCTCCCGACGGGCCTGAACAGAACGCAAGCACCTCGATCGGCGTGATGATGGATGTGAGCTTCTGTGCCTGTTCGATCTCCTTGAACAGCGCAACGGCTTTCTGTTCCCTGGGCGCTTTGCCCTCGATCAGATAGATGAAAGGAGACGTGTCGATCGCCACACTGGCGACAGACGCTAATGGGGGTCTTTGTGCCATTCGTCCCGTAACTCGTCGAGCTTCTTGTCGACGTCAACGTCCCGCAACATCTCCCGGGCTGAGCCGGCAAGATCAAGGATGCTCAGCCCTTTGGCTTTCTGCGGCTGCGCCGATTCCACGGGACGGACGGTCACGTCCACCGGGCCCGGCTTGACCGGGACCGGGCCGTCCAGACGCAGCTTGCCCCCCGGCTCCACCATGCCGCGCATCGTAACTTTGCTCGAATCCTTGATCATATTGCCCCTATTATACGTCGCGACGGCTGGTCTGCCCAGGAAATCCGCCTCCTCGCCCGGCTGCGCCCGCGACGTCCCTATTTCACCACCAGGTTTACCAGCCTGCCGGGGACCACGATCTTCTTGATTATCTCCTTGCCCTCGGTGAACTTGGCGACTTTCTCGTCCGCCAGGGCGGCGGCCACTATCGCGTCCTCGTCGGCGTCGGCCGCCACGGAAATCCGACCGCGCATCTTACCGTTGACCTGGACGGGAAGCTCCAGCGTCTCCTCGACAATCATCTGCTCGTCGAAGGCGGGCCAGGGCTCGTACGCTAATGACTCGTCGTGGCCGAGGCGCTCCCACAGCTCTTCGGCTATGTGCGGGGCCATCGGCGAAAGAAGCAGCACGAACCGCTCAGCCTGGCCCTTGCTGATTTCCCCGGCGCGGAAGATCAGGTTGACGAACTCCATCATCGCGGCTATTGCGGTGTTGAACTTCATCGCTTCGTAATCTTCGCCGACCTTCTTGATGAGCTTCTGGAGTGCTCGCTCGACGTCGGCTTCGGCATGGCCGCCGGCCAGCAACGGCTCGTTGTCGTCATCCCCGATTATCATCCGCCACACGCGCTGGAGGAACCTGTGCGATCCGGGCACGTCGCGCGTGTTCCACGGTTTGGACGCGTCCAGCGGGCCCATGAACATCTCGTAGAGGCGGAACGTGTCCGCTCCATGTTCGGCAATGACCTCGTCCGGGCTGACCACGTTCTTGAGGCTCTTGGACATTTTCTCGACCGATTCGGCGAGCTTCTGGCCGGTCTGCTTGTGCCGCGGCACGTCGCCGGTCAGGTCCACATCGTCGTAGCCGACGCAGACACCCCGCTCGTCGCGATAGGCGAAGCTGCGGATCATGCCCTGGTTGAAGAGCTTTCCGAAGGGCTCCGCCGTCGAGACATAGCCGAGGTCGTACAGCACCTTGTGCCAGAACCGCGCATACAGCAGGTGCAGCACGGCGTGCTCCGCCCCACCGACGTAGAGATCAATGCCGCCGGTTGCAGATTGCAGATTGTCGCGTGCGGATTCTTCGGCCGGGGCCATCCAGTAAGATTCGACCGTGGGGTCACAGGGGGCCTGCTGGTTGCCGGGGTCGAGGAAGCGAAGGTAGTACCAGCAGCTGCCTGCCCATTGGGGCATCGTGTTCAGCTCGCGTTTAGCCGGGCCGTCACAGGCCGGACACACGGTATCGACCCACTCGCCGGCGCGGCCCAGCGGGGGACTCGGCGGGGCCTGGGGATCGTCGCTGGTCTCCGGCGAGAAGTCCTCCATCTCCGGCAGCTCCAGCGGAATCTGATCTTCCCGCAGCGGGACCGTGCCGCATTTCTCGCAGTGCACGATCGGAAACGGCTCGCCCCAGTAACGCTGGCGGCTGAACAGCCAGTCGCGGAGCTTGTAGTTCGTTGCCGACCGCCCCAAGCCGCGCTTCTCCAACTGTTCGGTGATCTTCTCCTTGAACTCCGCCGTCCCCAGGCCGTCGAATTCGCCCGAGTTCACCGCCACGCCGTCGCCAACGTACCCCTCCCAGTCGATACCCTCGGGCGGCTGAACCACCTGCACAACCGGCAGATCGAACTGGTGGGCGAACTCCAGGTCGCGGGTGTCGTGTGCGGGCACGGCCATGATCGCGCCCGTGCCGTAGCCCATCATCACGTAGTCGGCCACCCATATGGGGATCTGCTCGTTGTTAGCCGGGTTGATGGCATATGCCCCGGTGAACACGCCGGTCTTGTCTTTCGTCTCAGCCGTCCGCTCCAGCTCGGATTTCTGGGCGGCGGCCGCCACGTAGGCCTCGACCTCGGCCTTGTGCTCGGCGGTCGTGATCTGCGAAACGAGGACATGCTCCGGTGCGAGGACCATGTAGGTGGCGCCGAACAGCGTATCCGGGCGCGTGGTGAAGACCTGTATGCACTCCTCTTCGGTGGCACAGCTTTTCAAGCTGTAGCCACCTGCGATCGGGAAATCGACATCCGCACCGACCGACCTACCGATCCAGTTTCGCTGCATGATTTTGATCGGCTCGGGCCAATCTACCTGGTCGATGTCGGCCAGCAGCCTGTCGGCGTAGGCGGTGATGCGGAGCATCCACTGCTTGAGGTCTCGCCGGTAAACGGGATGGTCGCCGCGATCGGACCGCCCCTCGTTGGTGACTTCCTCGTTGGCCAGCACCGTGCCGAGCTTGGGACACCAGTTGACGGGCACCTCGGCCATGTACGCCAGGCGATGGGCGTCGATGAGCCGCCGCTGCTCGGGTGGTTCGATATCGATGAAGCGGATGTATCCGCTCGGCGTGCCGCCGAGGGTCTCGATCCACTGGTACACCATCGCCGACGGTACGATGTTTCCCCCGAGGTCCACGCCCAGCTCACCGGAGGTGAGCTTGTGGACCAGCTCGCTGATAGGCCGGGCGGCGTCTGCCTCCGGGTCGTACCAACTGTTGAACATCTGAAGGAAAATCCACTGCGTCCACCGGTAGTAGTCCACGTCGGTGGTGGCCAGGCGCCGAGACCAGTCGTAGCTGAAGCCGAACATCCTGATCTGACGCTCGATGTTCGCGATGTTCCGCTCGGTCGTATCCCGCGGATGCACCCCATGCTCCACGGCGTATTGCTCCGCCGGCAGGCCGAACGCGTCGTACCCCATCGGGTGCAGAACGTTGTAGCCTTTCATCCGCATGTAGCGGGCGACGATGTCCGTGGCCGTGTAGCCCTCGGGGTGTCCCACGTGCAGGCCCTCTCCCGACGGATACGGGAACATGTCCAGCACGTAGAACTTGGGCTTGTCCTGGAAGCCTTCCTGGCCCGGGTTGGGCTGCTGGAAGGTGCCGTCATCGTCCCAGTACTTCTGCCACTTGCGTTCGATTGTCGCAAAGTCGTAGCCGGCCATCTGCACACCTCAAGGTATCGAGAGACATATTCTCCCTATTCGCGCAGCGCCGGCCAGTGAAAACTTCCGGGCAACACGATAAGGGGATTTGCCTAAGTCTTTATGACATTCCGTCATAGCGGCGGATACGGCATGCGACACAGAGACACAGAGGATCAGAGAGAATAAGCCTTTATCTCTGCGGCCATATACTCGCGCCCGGAGCAGGTCGCGTTCGGCGCTGCCGATCGCGCTCAGCCGCTGGTCTTGTCCTTTTCGGCATCTTCCAGCGCGCGGAGGAACTGCGATTGGCGAATTGCGTGGGCCTCCCATGCCCGCGAGAGAGAATCGAGGAAGTCCCGATCGTATGGAACGTAGAGCACGCGCTGCAGGGCGTCACTTACAGTGCAGCCGTCCTTCACGTTCTTCAGAAACGCCTTGAACCGGTCCGTGCCGAGCCTGCTGTGAAGGAAGTGGGTGAAACTGAGGGACTCCGCGTAGAACGTGCCCTTGTGGCCGCCGTCGGGCTTGGCCGTCACGAGCAGCTTTTGCAGTTCAATCTTGCGGCCCGTGGCAACGGCGCCGCCGGCAATGATGAGTCTGCTGTTTTCGAGCTCGGATTCGGCCAGCATGGCCAGGCCCTCGTTGAGAAACAGCGGGCAGGCGGCGTCGCCGAAATGTTCCTTTACCACGAGGTGAGACATCTCATGGGGCAGCACCCGGTCGAGCATGACCGTTGAGAAGTTGCCCTTCTCGTCCAGTTGGGTCAGGTCGATCCGCCGGGTCACCACGCCGTCACGGACTGCAATCGTGAAGCTGCCTCCGGACCACTCCGGCGCCCCGGCCGCGTTGGCCAGGTAGTCGGCGTGGTCCGACCAGATGTAGATATCCGCGCTGTGCGGGTAGTCCTGGGGAAGAATGAGGCTGGATATTCGCGACAGGGCCGCCTCTGCCTCGCCGGCCACCAGTTGGGCAAGCGTGGCGTTCCTCGCACGCACCGCGAAGTGTTCGCTCGAATGCGTATGAATCTTCTCGTCGACCTTGGCAAGGTGCTGGCTGTCCGCCTTGCTCAGACGTTTGCTGGGCGCGTATGCCGGCGTCGGCGGTCTCGTTGTGGCACGGCTGATCTCCATCTGCGCCACGACGTATTCGCGGACTTCCGTGCGATCGCAGGCGGACAGGAATCGCTTGTAGGCCTGCACCGCCGCCGAGTGCTTCCCGCGCCGGGCAAGGGCCTCCGCGGCTACGATCCACGCCCGGCCCGTGGCGTCTTCATCCCTTGTTGAGGCAATGGCCACCCGCTCCGCCTCGACATGCCGCCCGCGGCGAAGATGCTCGAGCGCCTGCTGAATGGCTGCGGTTTGGGCCGGTGGCTCCATGACAACAGCCGCGGACCAGACCGCGCCGGCAGCGGCCAAAACCACCACTATCAGAATGTAGCGATTACTTTCCCGCATCGAGTTCCGCCGCAAGCACCTCCCGCATCGTATCGAGCTTCTTCAGATCCTCCTGGGCCCACTTTGTCTCGAGGACGAGCTCACGGGGATGAGGCCGGGCCAGGGCCAGTACTTCCTTCAGACCGCTGCTGACGTTGTTGATGTGATAGATAAGCTTCGTGACCGCCTCGCGGTACTCTTTTCTTGAAAGCTCCTTCTTGCCCAGATCCTCAAGAGCCCCGTCGAACTTCCTCGCGCCCGTGTCGGTGTGGTTCCTGATAGCCGTAATCCGGCGCCTGGCGATCTCCACCCGCCAGCTTCCGGTGATGTTGCCCACCAGTGAGTCTGCAACGTCGAACACGTGAAGCGCCTGCAAATACTTGCTCTTGGCAATCTCCGGATTGCTCGCCTCCAGCTTCTTGCCCTCCTCCATGAGTTTGCGCCCGATCGCGATGTGCTCTCTGGCCCGGTCCCGAAGGGCTGCGGCAAGCACCTCCGGCCTGCTCAACGAGGCCGGGCCCATCTTCACCAGGACTTTGGTCGCCAACAGCCCGGCCGAGGCGGGATACGGCTCGGTAAGAACGTACATCCCGTCGCTGTTTTCCTCGAGTGTTTCCGCGATGACGCGATAACGAAACGCCTTCGGCTTGCCGGCCTTGGCGGCAAGATCCTCAAATACCTTCGCCGCCGCTGCGAACTTCCCCGCCCTCAGTTGAGTGTGCGCCAGAAGATCCCGAACCTCGGGAAGCTTCTTTTGAGAAGCGGCCATCTCCTCCAGTGCGGGAAGGATACTCTTCAGAAGCGTTTCGTATTGGCCCGCGGCCAGCCTGCTCCGGGCCAGCTCCAGGGCCTTGTCGAACGGCTGCCACTTGCCGTCGATCTGAAGGAAACCCAGCTCACGCCTGGCGACGGCATTGTCGATGTCCAGCTTGAGCACCCGCTCACACAACTGGCTGGATTCGCGGACCAGGCCCCGTTCGCGGGCCCACACGGCAAGGGCGACAAGCGCTTTCGCATCGTCCTGGTCGATCTGCTCCAGCTTGGCCGCCAGCTCCTGCTGAGGGGTCTGCTTCAGCTCGATCCGGAGGACCTTGCTCCGCGGAAGTGAGACCGACCCGTAGGGCAGCTGGATGATTACGGTCTGATCCTGAAGTGTAACGATGCCGGTGAACGTGCGGCCGTCATCCATGACGACTACGTCAGCCGCCACCAATGCCGGCATCACCGCCACCAGGCACCCGATCATCAGGGCCTTGACCATCACGTCCTCCCGGGGTCCCGGCGCAGACTCCACCAAGCCGGACTACACGTTTACCGTTGGAACAGTCTAGCATAATTGCCCCGCGGTTGCAACAAGCAGATGGACAAAGGGTGCATTAATGTTTTGGTGGCACCATAGGGAGGACTCTTTGGTGGCACAGGCCCCTCGGGCCCCAGGGCGGCTTTTTAAGCTGTGATGCACAGGTTGAAAACCTGTGCCACCGCTACTTCCTAAGCAGCCTGCGCAGATCCCGCATGGCCGCGGTCCGCATCCCGCCGCCCGCGCCGGTAGATCGCTCGCGCTGCAGCGAGCCGATCAGGCGCTCCATCTCATCTTCATCCACGGGCAGCTCGACCGTCTTGTTCTTGAAGCCCGCAAGATACATCGCGTTGGACAGCTCCAGCTGGTTCAGTGCCTCGGTCCCGTCAACGTACATCGGTGTGCCTCTCAGGATGTGCCTGGCAAACGCGAGGGTCAGCATGATGTGCTTTCCCCCGGCGTCGGCCGGCGGCTTGACCTTGCGCCACGTGGTCTTCTGCCCGCCCGTGGCCTTCCTGATGACGTCCTGGCGTCCGCCGCTGAATATGTGATCCGTAATCGGCATTCGCAGCTTGCCGATCCTGAGCTTGTTGCCCTCGCAGATCAGCGTTCCCTTGTTGCCGCAGACCATGAACTGGTCGTAGCCGGGCTCCTCCGCCGTGGTCGCGTAGATGTAGCCGATCTTGCCCTTGTCGTACTCCAGGAGGAAATTGGCGGTATCCTCCACCTCGATCTTGTGGGCCCGCGTGCTGAGGCTGCCCATAACTCGCCTGGGCATGCCCGCGATCCACAGAAACAGGTCCAGGTGGTGAGGGGCCTGGTTGATCATGACCCCGCCACCTTCGCCGTCCCACGTGCCGCGCCACGCGTTGCTGTCGTAGTAGCCCTGCGTGCGAAACCAATCCGAGCAGATAAGCTGGGCGCGGAACACCTCGCCGATACGTCCGCTTTCAACCATCTGCTTCATCTTGATCATGATCGCACGGCTGCGGTGGTGAAACATCACCCCCAGCGCTCGCTTGTGCTTCTTGCACTCGCGGATCATCGCCCGGGCGGGGCCCACGGTGGCCGCCAGCGGCTTCTCGCACATTACGTGCAGTCCCGCGCGGGCAGCGCGGATCACCAGCGGCGCGTGCCAGTAGTGCGGCGTGGCGATTATCACCGCATCGATCAGGCCGGACTCGAACATCTTCTGGTTGTCGGTGAAGTGCGGCACGTTGGCTTTCCGCCCGATGCGCTCGGCGACTTGGTCCTCGGCGTCGCAGACCGCCCCCAGGGCGATATCGCGGCTCTTGCAGTCCACGATGGTCTGCACGTGCATGCGCCCCATGACGCCCGCGCCCGAAACGCCAATTCGAACTTTCTTCATGATCTTCTCCGGATCCTCGGAATCTCGCGGATTGACCGCCAGACTGTAAGTGCGCCCGGTCGCCATTGCAAGGCGGACCGCCACACGATATATTGCCCCCGTGCAGCGCATACGAGTGAAAATCGAGGGCCTTCGCGACCCCGCCGACGCCCTGCGCATCGCACAGATGGGCGCCGACGCCATTGGGCTTGTCTTCGCCGAGAGCCCGCGATGGGTTTCGCCCGAACAGGCCCGAGCGATCGTCGACATCCTGCCGCCCTGGGTGGCCGCCGTCGGGGTCTTCGTCAACGCAGATGCGGTCACCATCAACCGGGTCATCGAACGCACACGCATCAGCCACGTCCAACTGCACGGTGACGAGGCGCCCGACCTGGTCGGGCAGATCGACCGGCCGTGCATAAAGGCATTCCGCGTGCGGGACGAGAGCTGGCTGGTGGAGGTCAGGCAGTGGCTCGAGGCGGTGGCTGCCCGCAGCAACGTGGCGGCCGTGCTGCTCGATGCATACGATCCCCAGGCAAGGGGCGGCACGGGCACGAGGTTCAAGTGGGACGTGGTGGCCGACGCCCGGGCCGCCGGCGCGATGGCGGGTATCGACCCGATAATCCTGGCCGGCGGGCTCGACGCCTCGTGCGTTTCGGGCGCCATCGACCTGGTCAAGCCGTGGGCGGTGGACGTGGCCTCCGGCGTGGAAAGCGACCCGGGGATCAAAGACCTGCGAAAGGTGGAACAGTTCATCCGCGCCACACGCGAAGGAGAGCAGCTCCAAAGTGAGTTCTGGCTATAATGCCGCACGAGACCGATTGCATTCAACCGGCGGCCGTGAGATAATCCGGTGATCAAGCCGGACGCCAAGGAGAAACAAATGCCTCAGGTGGTAGAACGCATGAAGTACAAGGTCAAGGACATGGACCTTGCCGACTTTGGACGCATCGAGATATCCATCGCCGAGCACGAGATGCCGGGTCTGATGGCCGTCCGTGAAAGATACGGCAAGGATAAGCCCCTGGCCGGTGCGCGCATCATGGGCAGCCTGCACATGACGATCCAGACGGCGGCGCTGATAGAAACACTGGTGGGCCTCGGCGCGGACGTCCGCTGGGCAAGCTGCAACATCTTCTCGACGCAGGACCACGCCGCGGCCGCTATCGCCGCAACCGGGGTGCCCGTCTTCGCATGGAAGGGCGAGACGCTCGAGGAATACTGGTGGTGCACGAAGCAGGCGATGACCTGGCCGGACGGGTCGGGCCCGCAGCTCATCGTCGACGACGGGGGCGACGCGACGCTGCTTATCCACCGCGGATACGCCGCCGAGAAGGACGCGAGCATCCTGGGCGAGCCCACGGACAACAAGGAGATGCAGGTCATCAACCAGCTCCTTAAAGACACGTTGGCTGAGACGCCCACGAAGTGGCACGATGTGGTCGACGACTGGAAGGGCGTTTCCGAAGAGACCACCACCGGCGTGCACCGGCTCTACCAGATGCAACAGCAAGGGGAGTTGCTCGTGCCGGCTATCAACGTCAACGACTCGGTCACCAAGAGCAAGTTCGACAACATCTACGGCTGCCGGCACTCGCTGCCGGACGGGCTCAAGCGGGCCATGGACGTGCTGATCTCGGGCAAGACGGTGATGATCTGTGGCTACGGCGACGTGGGCAAGGGCTCGGCCGAGGCCATGCGAAACGAGCGGGCACAGGTGTGGGTCAGCGAGATCGATCCGATCTGCGCCCTTCAGGCGTGCATGGCCGGCTTCAAGGTTGCCACCGTTGAAGACGCCCTGCCGTATGCCGACATCTACGTGACCACCACGGGCAACTGCGACATCATCACGGCCGAGCACATGGCCAAGATGAAGGACCAGGCCATCGTCTGCAACATCGGTCACTTCGACAACGAGATACAGGTCGAGGCCCTGGCCGGCTATCGGGGCGTGGTTCACGAGGAGATCAAGCCCGAGGACCAAGGCGCCGTCGATCGGTTCACCTTCCCCGACGGGCACAGTATCTACCTCCTGGCCAAGGGCCGGTTAGTGAATCTCGGCTGCGCCACCGGGCACCCCAGCTTCGTGATGAGCAGCTCCTTCACCAATCAGACCCTTGCCCAGATCGACCTGTGGACCAATCCCAGGCAGGTCGGCGTTTTCACGCTGTCAAAGAAGCTCGACGAGGAGGTCGCGCGGCTCCACCTCGACAAGCTCGGCGCGAAGCTCACCAGCTTGACGAAGGACCAGGCCGACTACATAGGTGTCCCCATAGAGGGCCCGTTCAAGTCGGACCTTTACCGCTATTGATCACGACGGTTCTCGGTAACCGGGGGCGCTGCATAAGGACTCACACATGACCCAATCTCACCATACCCGGCGCGATTTTCTGAAGGCGATGGGGCTTGGGTCGGCGGCCTTGGCCATGCCGCGGTCGCTGGCGGCCGCTGAGGCGAAAGAATCCGGCAAGCCCAACATCGTCCTGATCATGGCTGACGACCTCGGGTACGAGTGTCTCGGCTGCAACGGGGGCACGTCGTACAAGACGCCCGTGCTCGACAAGCTGGCCAAGTCCGGCACGCGGTTCACCAACGCCTACTGCACGCCCCTGTGCTCGCCGACGCGCATGTTGATCATGACCGGGCGGTACGGCTTTCGAAATTACAAGTCCTGGGGCGTACTCGACCCCAAGGAGAAAACCTTCGGCCACGTGATGAAGTCAGCCGGCTACGCCACGTGTGTTTCCGGCAAGTGGCAATTCGCCCAGTTCGACAAGCCGGGGATGGCCGACCACTGCAAGCGATCCGGCTTCGACGAGCACTGCGTCTGGACGTGGGTGTACAAGGGCAAGGCCCCGGCCCGCTACTGGGACCCGTTTATCTGGCAGAACGGCAAGCTGCTGCAAGGCACGAAGGGCAAGTACGGGCCGGACATTCACTGCGACTTCGTGATCGATTTCATCGAGCGCAACAAGGACCGCCCGTTCTTCGCGTACTACCCGATGAACCTGGTGCACGGGCCGTTCCAGGCCCCGCCGGGCGTCAAGGGCGCGGGCGAGCAAGCGGCCAAAGCCGGCGGCAAGAAGAAGGCCCGGCAGAAGGGCGGATACTATCCGCAGATGGTAGCCTATATGGACAAGATGGTCGGGCGCGTGGTGGCGGCCCTGGACCGCCTGAAGCTGCGCGAAAAGACGCTGATAATCTTCACGGGCGATAACGGCACGCCGAGGGGCATCAAGTCGAAGATGGGCGAGGTGGTCATCCCCGGCGGCAAGGGCACGATGGGCGACACGGGAACGCACATGCCGTTCGTGACGAGCTGGCCGTCCGCGGTGCCGGCCGGCAAGGTCCGCGACGATCTTATCGACTTCAGCGACATCATGCCGACACTGGCTGACCTTGGCGGCGCCGACCTGCCCAAGGGCGTGAAGATTGACGGGCGAAGCTTCGCCGCGCAGCTTCGCGGCAAGGCCGGCAAGCCGCGCCGCTGGGTCTATATCCACGATGGCGACAATCGGCGCACAGGCAACAAGCCGACCGCACCCAACAAGCGGGCCGTGCGCGATAAACGCTGGAAGCTCTATGCCGACGGCAAGTTCTATGACATGAAGAAGGACCCGTTCGAGAAATCGCCCCTCGCTTCCGACGCAGGCCCCGAAGGCCCCGAAGCCTCCCTCGCGCGCGAACACTTCCGGACCCTCCTGAAGACGTTTGAACTGGTAGCCCGTAGCCTGTAGCCCGTGCGTTCTTTGCCTCGAGACGAGATAAGTATGCTGTTCCCCGAACTCCACCGTGAGTTTGTAGCTTCGCGCCCCGCCTTGACATGAAGGAACATTCTCATGCGTAAGGTTCTGTTGATTCCAGCGATTGCCCTTTGGGGAAGCGTCCTTTTCGCTGACGCCAAGACCGATTCTGAGGTCATCTTCGGGGACAAAACGAAGAAGGTCGCAGCCAGCAAGCCGGCTGCCGCGGCGACGGACGGGGCCGAGACGTTGGGCCCGAGCAAAGGGGCCCTGGTGATCGTCGGGGGCGGGCGCAGCGGGACGCATCAGAGCAGGATCCTCGGGCGGTTCATCGAGTTGGCCGGCGGCAAGGACGCTCGGATCGTGGTCGTTCCCACCGCGGCGTCGAGCAGCGAGAAATACGACTATGCCAACCACCGCATGGCCGGAAGGATCAAAGAGCGGTACAAGGTCAAGCAGGTCACCATCGTTCACACGCACGACCGCAAGGTCGCCGACACGGAGGCATTCGCCAAGCCGATCGGCCGGGCCACGGGCGTGTGGTTCTCAGGCGGGCGACAGTGGCGGTTCACCAAGGCCTATCGCGGCACGCGCACTGAGAAGGCGTTTCATGGCGTGCTCCAGCGCGGCGGAGTGATCGGCGGGTCGTCGGCCGGCGCCACCATTCAGGGCTCATTCCTCGTGCGCGGCGACACGCGGGGCAGCAGGATTATGATCGGCGGATTTCAGCATGGCTTTGGGTTCCTCAAGAACGCGGCCATCGATCAGCACGTGGTCCCGCGGAAACGACAGCTCGACATGATTCAGGTCCTCGAGGATCCCAAGGGCCGGATGAAGCGCGAGTTCAATCGCGCCGCCCTGCTCGGGCTGGGCATCGATGAGGACACGGCCATCGTCGTGCAGGGCAACACCTTCGAAGTGATCGGCAAGGGCGACGGCGTGGTGTTCGTGTATGACCCGCGCAAGTGGAACGATGACACGCCGGACCACCGCAAGTACGTCACACTGCGGCACGGCGCCCGGTATGACCTGAAGCAACGGAAGGTGCTCAAGGCCGGCGGCAAGAAGACCGGCAACGGCGAGCTGCCGACATGGCTCGGCGCCGCCGGCAAAGCGGATTAACCGCAGTCACCGACGGGGGCATCAACTTCACGGTCCCCTTGGGTCCGCGTGGTGTTGTATACTGAGCCGAAACGTCCTCTATGGTGCTATTGCCGGAAGGAGCAGCGGATCATGGGAAAGAAGATCACCAGACGCAGGTTGCTTGGCAACTCGGCGCGGACAGTGGCGGCGGCGGTGGCTTTTCCGACGATTGTATCGGCCTCGGCGCTGGGCAAGGACGGCAAGGCCCCGGCCAGTGACCGGGTCTGCGTGGGGACTATCTCATGCGGCGGCCGCTCGGGGGCTGCCGGCGATTACCAGCGCTACGGCAAGTCGCAGATCGTCGCGGTGTGCGACCCGCAAACCGACCGGCGGATGCGGCACAAGAAGGCGTACGGCAACTGTGCGGACTACAACGACTTCCGCGAGCTCCTTGCCAACAAAGACGTTGACGCGGTGCACATCGCCACGCAGGACCACTGGCACGTGCCGATCTCGATTGCCGCGGCGCGGGCCGGCAAGGACATGTACACCGAAAAGCCGCTGGGCATCAGCGTCGAGCAGTGCCTGGCCGCCCGCCAGATCGTCGACAAGCACAAGAGGATGTTCCAGTACGGCACGCAGAACCGGTCTATGTCACAGGTGCGGCTGGGCACGGAACTCGTGTTGAACGGGCACATCGGCAAGGTCAAGGAAGTGTACGTCTGGGCTCCGCAGGGCCAGTCCGGCGGGTCGCCCACACCGGTCTTGCCCGTGCCGAAGGGCTTCGACTACGACATGTGGCTCGGCCCGGCGCCCAAGGCCCCGTTCTGCAAGAGCCGCGCCCTGACCGGCGGGCCGAGGAACGGCATCTTCCACATCTATGACTACGCGATCGGCTTCATTGCAGGCTGGGGCGCCCATCCGATGGACCAGGCCCAGCAGTGGGCCGACAACGCCGGCCTGAAGATTCCCGTCACGTACGAGGGGACCGGCACGATTCCGACCAAGGGGCTGTTCAACACGCTGACGCACTGGGACATGACCTGCACCTTCCCCAACGGCCTGAAGATGCGGTTCCTGGACAACCAGACCGCCCGGAAGAACAACAACGTGCCCCACATCGACAAGATGCGGTTCGGCCACGGCTCGCTCTGGGTGGGCGACAAGGGCTGGGTCGCCGTGACGCGCGGCGGATGGAAGGTCTTCCCCGAGTCGCTCCTCAAGAAGGCAAAGGATGCCGGCAAGAAGAAGCTGATCGTCAGCGGAAATCACACGCGGAACTTCATCGATAGCTGCCTGAGCAGGACCCAGCCGGTGAGCAATCTGCACTCGGCCGTCAATTCGGACATGATCTGTCACCTGTGCGACATCAGCATACGGACCGGCCGGAAGATCACGTGGGACCCGGCCAGGGAGACGATCGTGGGCGATGCGGAAGCGGCCAAGCGGATGCACAGGGCCATGCGCGGGCCGTGGACGCTGTGATAGATCCGCTTGCGGTTTAGCACCCAGGAAGGGAGACGCTGCTCATCACGGCGGCTTGTCCCGGCGAAGCCTTGGCGAAGCCGGAAGCGCCGAGCCGAAGCCGGAAGGCCCAAGCCACAATATGGAGGCGTATGACGCCATGACAAAAGCTGCGTGGATAATATTACTGGCCGTTCTCACAGGTCCCACACCACCGGCCAGCGCGAACTGGCCCGAATTTCGGGGCCCGTCCGGTGACGGACATTCCAGCTCGACGAACCTTCCGCTGAAGTGGTCCGACAGCGAGAACATCACCTGGAAAACACCCATCCACGGAAAGGGCTGGTCGTCACCGGTGATCTGGGGGACGCAGATATGGATGACCACCTCCGAGAACAACGGCAGGGCACTCTATGCGGTCTGCATCGATCTCAAGAGCGGCAAGGTAATCCATGACATCAAACTTTTCCACGTGGCAAAACCGTCGCAAATCGGTTCGCTGAACAGCTACGCATCGCCCACGCCGGTTATCGAAGCCGGAAGGGTCTACGTAACGTTCGGAACTTACGGAACGGCATGCCTGAACACCGAAACGGGCAAGACCATCTGGTCCAGACGCGATATACACTGCGATCATGACGTGGGCCCGGGCGTTTCGCCGATCGCTTACGGATCGTTGCTCATCATGCCAATGGACGGATGCGACGTGCAGTACATCATTGCACTCGACAGGAAGACGGGCAAAACCGTCTGGAAGACCAAACGCTCGATCGATTACAGCAAGATTTCATACAAGACGCGAAAGGCGTTCTGCACGCCGACGGTTATCGAAGTGTCCGGGCAAAAGCAGTTGATCGCACCATGCGCCCGAGCCATCATCGCATACAACCCCGACACGGGCAAAGAGTTGTGGAAGATCACCACCACCGGATTCTCGGTGATACCGCGACCTGTGTTTGCCCACGGAATGATCTACGTAGTCACCGACTGCGGCCGCGCGGAGCTATGGGCCATCAAGCCCACCGTAAAGGGCGGAAAATCCACCGCCTCAATCGCCTGGAAACTCCAGAAGAACGCACCACAGAGATCTTCCATCGTGCTGGTGGACGACCTGATCTACGGGATGACGCATCGGGGATATGTAGTCTGCGTGGAAGCCAAAACGGGCAAAATGGTTTGGACGCAAGGGATCGGAAGTGCGTATTCCGCGTCACCCCTCTACGCAGACGGGCGAATATACCTTTTCAACGAACGCAAGGGAACCACAGTGATCCAACCGGGTCGCGAGTATAAGGAACTGGCCGTCAACAGCCTGCACCAAAGTCGCATAATGGCGTCACCGGCGATCTGCGAAAAGGCGATCTTCCTGCGAACCGAGACACATCTGTACCGTATCGAAAAGAAGTAGTCGCGCGCTGGCCGCTTGCTTGTCCTGCGGGCGGCTTGGCACCCGCCGCCCGGCGGGCTAGTCCATCATTCGAGATTCGTCATTCAGTATTCGTCATTCAGGCCGTGTGGCTCGGATGCTTCCCGCAGCCATCGGCGAGGAAGCAGGTGCGTTCGTCGTCGGCCGGGTCGCGGCTTAGATTGATGACCCGGTGAACGCAGACCATGTCGTCCTTGCGAGTGCTTGTCCCGGCGTCATAGCCCCGCTCGATGCCCCATGGATTCTTATCGCCGTTGGCGTCCAGGCCGGCGTGATTGTGGCCGTACAGAAGGGCTGCGACCTTAACCTCGTGCTGCTCGTTGTGCTGCTTGAGGACGCGGCCGAGATCGTCCGAATCCTTCAGCCGGTGGAAGAAACCGAGGGTGTCGGTTATGAGGCTGCCCAGGATGCGGTCAAGGAATCGCAACTCCTCCCGAAGCCGTACCCTTGCATACGGGTCGAAAGGATGATGATGCAGGTAGACGACGATATGGCGGATGGCCCCGCCGGTATCCGTCTGCTGAAGGATCTGGGCCAGGCCCGGGCCGCCGTTGCTGCCGTGGATCTGGGCATCGGTTAGTTCGCCCTCCGCACCCATGCTGTCAATGAAGTTCAGCTCTCCCAGCGTGGAGTCCAGCCCGATAAAGCGAATCCCGTCGACGTCGTGAACGACCGGATACTTCGGGGGGCCTTCCGTCTGGCCGGCCATGAACGCCGCCCAGAACTCGGCGACGAACTTGCGATTGGCGTGGTTTCCGGTCCCGTAGTCGTGGTTGCCCGGGACGACGAGCGTGGTGAAGCGGTGCTTCTGGCGAAGTTCGCCAATCAGGCTTGCGGCCCGCGCGTAGCCGTCGTTCGCATCCTCGACGAGATCGCCCGTGATGACGATGACGTGCTCGTCGGGGTCGCAGCGTTCGCTGATGTGCGACACCATGTGCTCGAATCTCTCGGCGAGGTCTCCATGCCCCATGTGCAGGTCGCTCAAGTGGATGATCTTTTTCATTGTTGTCTCTTTCTCTCGTCAATGACGAAATACCAAGCGACTTCAGAAGAGTCTTGTCCTTTTATCGAGAGCCGAACATGACCCGCGTGCCAGTATATCGCCGAAGAGGCGCAGAGGCCGCAGAGATTCTAAGCTTTTGTCAGAACAGCTCTGTGGCTATTAGAGAAGCAAAGTCCTTTCTCCCCTGGGGACAAGTCTGCGTTCTCCGCGCCTCAGCGGCCAACACGGCAGTCGCTGCTAAGATATGCCAAGGAACCCCGCGGGATTGGCCCTGACAAGCTGCGGGCGCGCCTTCAAGAGGTCCTCGAACTCGCGGAAATATGCATCGAGCTTACCGTCGAGCTCCTTTTCCAGCATGATCATCACATAGTCCGTGCCAAACATGAGGTACTCCGCCACGTCAGGATCCTTGGCCAGAATAGCCTCTATGCTCTCGGCACTGTCGCCGGAACTGTGATAACCGGTGTCCGTGAAAACGTGCCCCCTGTAGTCGCGCATCAGATCGACGATTCGCCCGGTCCACGTGCCGGGCCAACCCTCGGCGTAGCGCATCGTCTCCTGGTTCCCGCCGAAGTGGCAGAGGTTGAGCTTCAGCCCGTCAGAGGCGAACGCCTCCAACACCGGCCGCCATCTGTCCGGGTGTCCGAAGTAGCGCAGGGGACTCCTGCCCGGCCCGAAGCCCACTACTTCTCCTTCGATGTCCGGATCCCTGCTCCAGACGCGGACTTGCTTCGCGAGGGTCGGCAGGCCGCTGGGAGAACAGTGGGCGCTGATGGGAATCCCTCTCTCGGCGCAGTGGCGGTAGACCGGGTACAGGTTCGGATGAGTCGGCAAGTAGCCCAGCGCGGGATAGATCTTGACGCCGTAGAACGGGCCGTTGGGCGTAATCAGTTCGTGCTGGCCCGTCAGGAGGTTGATTGCGCCCGGGCGTCTGGGGTCAATTGCGAGAAACGGAAATACAGCCTCCCGGTTGTCATCCTGCAACTGCTTCAGCTCGTCCATGTGGGAAGCATACCCGAGGGACATCTGGACATCCGTCCACTTCATCGCGTCCGGCTCGGGCTGCTCGGCGGCCTCGGCCGCGTCGCGCGAAAACCGGTCCTCGGTCCACTTCGCCAGGTCCTCAAACACGCCCTCAAGCCGCTTCCTGAGCCTGCGGAACAAGGGCTTGCCGGCAAGCCAGGCACACCACCATGCCCGCCCGCCGGTCTGTCTCCGCAGCGCGCGAGTCACCATGCTCTGGAACGAGTCGGCGCTGCGGCGGTAGAGGTTGGATATGCCTGCCTCAACTGCCCGAGGCTCGCAAGGCTCCTGGCCGGTGGGGCGGTCTTGGGGGCCTTCATCAAGGATATAGTAGATGTCCATCATCATCGGGACTGTCCGCAACTCCCCCGGCAGCGAGGCCTTGGCTGATTCGATTTCAGTTTTGTGATGCTCATCAGGACGCCCCAACGTTGCCCGCAGCAGACCCGCGACGTAGCCTGCCAGCCCGTGGAAATCAGGCCGGGCGAGGGCCACGCGTTCCATCGCCGCAATCCGAGGCTTTACCGCCCGGCCGCGGGGATAGTCGCCTGCCGCGCAGTCACGAATGATCTCCAGGGCCTCCATCGCGGCATACCCGGCGTTGAAAAAATGGCAGTGGACGTCGATAGGGTCGATAGGTGAGTCGCTCATGGCTTTCTCCCGCGCAGACTGGCCGAATACAGCATAGCGTAGTTGCTGCTGCAACCAAATTCTAAATCCTAATATCTAAATCCGAAACAAATTCAAAATCCCAATGACCAAAACCCAAAACGTTGCCGGGGCCGAACGCACGCGATACAATCGGAGGTGAGCCACAACGCAGCACGGCGCGGATCAGGAGGCCGGCCATCATGACAGACCCAAAGCGACCTGCCAGTCGGCACGAATCACCAACACGACGGGACTTCCTCCAACTGGGGGCAGCCGGCGCGGCGGCGCTGACCACGGCGTCTCCCTTGGGGACAAGCCTCTGGGCGGCTGAAGGCGAGGCGAAAGCGGCTCTCGAGCAGGCCGCCGCGAAACTCGAGTACCTCACGCCGGTGAGCAAGTTCCGCATGGCCGGACGCGGCAAGCCGCCGCCATGGAAGCTCCCGGAGGCCAAACGCAAGGAAGTCGGCCTGACCCGCGAGACCTGGCAGCTCGAAGTGGTCGCCGATCCCAAGGGCAAGTGCAAGGTCGGCAAGCCCCTGTCGAAAAAGGATGGAACGGCCTTCGCTTGGGACGACCTGATGCGATTGGCCGAGAAGCATACCGTCCGGTTTCTGAAAGTGATGACTTGTCTGAACGTGGATTCGCCGATGGGCATGGGGCTTTGGGAGGGCGTGCCGCTGCGCAAGGTGATCTGGCTGGCGCGGCCGGGGGCCAACATCCGGCGGCTGTTCTACTACGGCTATCACAACGACGACCCCAAGCAGAGGTTCCAGAGTTCGCTCTCGATCAACCGGGTCCTCGAAGATCCGCCGGGCGCCCTCCCGGTGATCCTGTGCTACAAGCTCAACGGGCGATGGCTGACGCCCAAGGCCGGCGCACCGGTGCGGCTGATCGCTCCGGGGGACTACGGTTTCCGCAACATCAAGTGGCTCCAACGGATCGAGTTGACCAGCGACCCCGCACCGAACGACACTTACGCGCGGCAAGGTTACGACGTCGATAGCCCGATGAAGACGTTCGCACGGTTCATCCACGTGCCGGCCAAGGCCAAGGCAGGGCAACCGGTCGCGATCACCGGCCTGGCCCAGGTGGGCGCTTCGGGCCTGGGTAAGGTGCAGTATTGGCTGCACCCAGCCGGCAAGGCGCTGCCCAAGGACGACCCATACTTCACCAAGGCTGGCTGGCAGGACGCCGAGATACTGCCGCCCCCGAAGGACTGGGGCGGTGATCTGCCGGGTGGGAAGCTGCCGGCCATCCCGCGCCAGTTCGACCCCAAGACCCACAAGCCGCGGATCTGGCCGCTGCATAACACCATCGTCCACTGGGTCGCCCTCCTGGCCGGCCTGCGCCCCGGCCGGTACGACGTGCGATGCCGCACCATCGACGCCGGCGGAAACGCCCAGCCCATGCCGCGCCCGTTCCCGAAGTCCGGGCGCAACCCGATCCATCGCGTGGCCCTGGCCGTCGAGGCGTGACGAAGGGACATTTCCAAATTCCAATTTTCGATTGCCGATTGTGGAACGACCTGCGACCTCCCCTGGGGACAAGTATGACCTACGACCTACGACCTACGACCTTCTTATCCCTGTGTTGCATCTTTAGGATCGGCCGCGATATGATCGGGCCGATCTCAAGACGTCGGGGCTGGGCGGTCTCCGGGCCACCCACGCACCTGCACGCGGAATCAAATTTCCTGTCAGTCACCGGAAATACCTGGGAATTCGGCTCCCAATGGCGGACTTATGGGTAGTGCCTTTGGTGCATTATGGCAGATTATGGAAGGAAGCCTGAAATCATGATGAATCGCATCGCACGTGTCGTTTTGGTCGCCTTTGTTGTCGCCGCCATTGTGTCGACAGTGCCCGCCACCGGGTTTGCCCAGCAGGGAAAGAAGGCAAATGCAAAGGCAAAGGCAAAGCCCAGGAAAAGGAAGAAGGCGGGCGGCAAGATGATGATTTCCGGCAAGGTGATCGAACCGGTCGCCGCGCTGGAGTCCGCCGACTTGCAGGAGGATTTTCCGGCGATGTGCCTGTCGTCGAAGGGAACGCCGCTGGTCGCGCTGATCGCCTATGGTGCGAAGAACAACACCGACACGAAGGCCGACACCCTGCAACTCGCGAAGGTGGTTGGGGACAAGTTCGTCCAACTCGGCGACCTCTCCCAGCCGGGCAACGTCTACCAGCCGTGTCTCGCTTGCGACGGCGAGGGCGTCGTGTGGTGCGTGTGGTCACAGCTACAGGACGGGAAGTGGAACCTGCTCGGGCGAAAGATCGTCGACGAGAAGCCCGCCGAAAAAATCGTCACCGTGGTGAAGTCGCCCGGCAACGATCTGTTTCCCCACATGAAGACCGACCGCAAGGGCCGCGTCTGGGTCGTGTGGCAGCGTTTCAACGGCGGCCACGCCGACATCTTTGCGAAGCTCTACGATCCGAAGAAGAAGACGTGGTCCGACGAGATACAAGTGACCAAAGCCCAGGCCGGCGACTGGGAGCCGCGGTTGGCGTTTTCCGATGACGACGATGCGAGGATCGTCTTCGACAGCTATCGCAACGGCAACTTCGACGTGCTGCTCGCCCGGGTGTCGCCCGCAGGCCAGACGAAGATCACGCCGATCGCCGCGACGGAGCGCTACGAAGCCCGCGCGTCGGCGGCGTGTTCGCCCGACGGCAAAACGCTCTGGGTTGGGTACGAGGCCGGGCCGCGGCGGTGGGGCAAGGATCTTGGATCCGAGTGGCGCAAGCTCGGCGGCGGATTGCACTACGACCGGCACATGCACCTGGCGAGCGTCGATTTGGCCACGGGGAAGGTGACCGACGCCGGCGACATCGCGACGCTCATCCCAGGGCTGATGGCCGTGCTGGGCACGCCGAACTCGAATTCGATCTGCCTGCCGGAAGTTGTCGTCGACGCCGACGGCAACCCGTGGGTCTTCTTCCGCGTCGGCAAGGTGTTTTGGCGCGGAGCCGTCGTGAAATACGACGCCGCGCGAAAGGCGTGGACGCGGCCGCAGCCGCTGGCGAAAAGTAACTATTGCCAGGATCGCCGATTCGCTGTCGCTCGCGCAGGTAAGAACCATGGCGACGAGATCCTCGCCGTGTGGGCAAGCGACCAACGTTCGAGCAAACAACAACGCACGAGCGGCGTCTATCTTGCGAAGATCGACACGAAAGCAACGCCCACGTTCGTCGACGCCGCCGACATCCAGAAACAGAAGGTAATCGCCCCGCCCTTCAAGCCGGTCAACGAGACGCCCGAGCGCGACCGCGCCGACCATCACACGTGGACGTTCGACGGCCAGGCCTACACGCTCTACTGGGGCGACTTCCATCGCCACACCGATTTCTCCGTCTGCCGCACGTCCGACGACGGCTGCATCAAGGAGCACTTTCGCTACGCCTACGACGCCGGCGGGCTCGATTACCTCGCGACCAGCGACCACACCGACGCCGGCAAGGTCTATCACGAATACGAATGGTGGCAGAATCAGCGATACGCCGACATGTTCCACAACCCGCCGTTCTTCCAGACGTTCTACGCCTACGAGCGCGAGCAGCGTTGGCCCTACGGGCATCGCAACATCGTCTTCACCAAGCGCGGCGGCCCGGTCATCTACATCAAACGGAGCAACTTCGCCAACTCCCGCTGGGCGAAGGACCTCAAAATGCCCAAGCCAGACGGGGCCCGCAACGGCGAACTCGCCCCGTGGCAGGTGTGGCGGATGCTCCGCAAAAGCGGCATGCGGGCAATCACCATGGAGCACACGCCCGGCGGCGGCATGGGAACCGACTGGGGAGTGTACAAGGAGATCGACTCGAAGATCGAGACGCTGGTCGAGATCTACCAGGGGTCGCGCAACAGTTTCGAAGCCGCCGGGGCTCCGCAGCCGAAGGTCGCCAGGCAGGCCGGTCCAATGGATTTCGGAAAGTACAACGCGGGCACCTATCAAAACGCCCTGCGGCTGGGCCACAAGCTGGGCGTCTTCGCCAGCTCCGACCACCGCTCGACGAACATCTCCTTCGGCGGCGTCTACGTCAAGAAGTTCGACCGCGACGGCGTCTTCGACGCGATCGATGTGCGGCGCTCGATCGCCGCCACCGACAAGATCTATATGCAATTCTCATGCAACGGCCACATGCTCGGCGAGGAGTTCAAGACCTCGAAGAAGCCCACGATGAAGGTCGCCGTCCGCGGCACCGCCCCGCTGGCCGCCGTGACGATCATCCGCAACGAGGCCGACATGCGCCGCTTCACCCCGAAAGGCACGTCCGATTTCACCACGATCTTCACCGACGAAAGACCCGTCGCGGGCGAGAACCGCTACTACGTCCGGGTCGAGCAAAAGGACGGCAACATGGGCTGGACCTCGCCAGTCTGGGTGACGTACAAGCCGTAGGGAACGTCCGCCGAAGAGGGGAGGTAAACGATGGCAGAGAAGAGATGCTGTGTGTGCAAGAAGGTCTTCGGACCTCATGAACAGGTTGCGGCCCTCAATGAGCGCGCCGTGCGCGTGATAGAGGGGGAGAACCCGGGCCTTGACCTCGGGTCGTCTGTCGCAACTGATCCTGCGGGCAACCGGCGCTGGGTGATATGCGTCGGATGCGCCGGGAGATACGCGCCTGCGAGTTGAGGCGCGATCCCGGAACGGGAAGGACGGTAGCCAGGCCCCTCGGGCCCCTGGGGCTTGGCCGCGGGCTACTGCCGTGGCGGGTGGAATTCAATCCGACTTCGCCAAGGCTGGGCGGAAGATTCGCTCGTCCCTTCTTGCCTCGAGATAAGTATTGTGACCCTGGAACTCAAAGGCCAATAATTAAGTATTGTGTCCCCCGAATTCCACCGAATTCCAGACCCCAGATCCAGTTTGCACAACGCGCCGCATCGGATACAATCACTGTGAAAGCCCCGCGATGGTCGCGGGCGCAATGCTATCTGGGAAATCCCGGAAAACACACGTAGATGAAGAAGCTGAGACACACAAAACTTATCGTTCTATTGGTCGTTGCGGCTGTGTCTTTGGGGTATTGCTCGACCTCCGCTGACAACACCAAGGCAGAGAAGAAAAGCTCTACGACGTCCAAACTGCCTATAAAGCTAACATGCACGCGTTTGTCGAAACGACCGCTGCTTTCTACGGCCACCGCCAAGTGGCCCAAAGAGCATAACAAAGGTCGTAAGAAGAGAGCCGGGGCAAGTAATGTCATGTTTCCCTCAGTTCTCCGACCGCCTGCTGGAAGTTCCAAGTTGGGCGACAGATTTCATATGTACTTTGCTTCTCACTGTGGTCAGACCATCGGACTTGCTACATCAAAAAAGCTGGAGGGGCCGTGGGAGGTCTACACCAAAAAACCAGTCTTGTCACTTAGCGATTGCCGGTTAGTGTCACATCATCTGAGTTCGCCGCATGTTGTGGTCTGTCCGGATGGGTCCTTCCTGATGTATTACCATGGAAGATCTCCAAAAGGACAAGAGTCGGAGGGGCAGCATACGGGCGTAGCGAAATCAACAGATGGCGTTAATTTTCAGGAAGTCTCGGAACCAGGGCCTCTGGTTGCCGTTCCAAAAGAGAAATGTTCTATACGACAGGATGGTTCACTCAGAAGGAGTGGTTCATCTTATTTCCGCGTTATCATACACCAAGGGAAGTATCATGCTTTTTTAAGAGCTGGAACTGGCATTGAACACGCAGTCTCCACCGATGGGATTCACTGGAAGAGAAATAAAAATAAGCCATTAATTCAGAGTGCGCTCGAAGATGACAATCGTGTTGATGGCCGGATTCGCCATTGCGGTGTTTGCATGCTACCGTCGGGTCATGTCCTGCTTTTTTATTCCGTAGTGAACAAACGCAAACGCCGGGAGACTATCGAAGCCGTTCTGCTTGAGCCCGATGGCGACACCTTCAAGGTGGCCAGACGTTACGGGACCTTGATGAAGCCGAAGCTTAACTGGGAGAATAAATCGCTGCGCGATCCACACCCAATATTCGTGGATGACAAGCTATACCTTTTCTATGTCGCTGGCGGCGAAAAGACAATTGGCCTGGCGCGTGTGGAGATGGAGAAGTGATTATGTATGGAACACCGAGTTCTTATAGTTCCATGTGTGGCCTCGGTTTGTTACAGGTAAGCTTCTCTGGAAAACGGATAAGGATAGTAAGGTAAGCACTTGATGATGATCGCCGAGGAGTTGGCGATCGCAGCTCAGACATCCTCTTCAAGAATCTGACCATTCTCCCATTGTAGCTCTTGGCCAACTCCCACGCTTTTCCATGCACAAATCTTTGGTGCTGAATAGACTTTTCCCGCGTTACGGACCTGCCCCACTGAAGTGGGCAGGCCGACAGAGGGATTGGCGAAGACGGGTTCAATTGGCAATTGAAAATGGGAATTTGGAAATGGCCTCCTTGCCCTTGGCCTCCTCCTGCGATATGATCTGTCATCAGACATCGGGAAGGCCAATGCCGTCAGGCCCCTAAGGCCCCCAGGGGGGCCCCAAGGGTAGAAGAATGGGCGGACATCAAAATGCCGGCGCGGGGAGGAAGAGGGGCGTGTCCCGGGAACGTCATGAACATCGAGTGGGAGCAACCTGACAATGGCAACACAGGTGATTGGTGAACATTACGAAGTGCAGGAACAGATCGGAGTCGGATCGGTAGGTGCGACGTTCGCGGTCTTTGATGTTCTATCACGCGCCAAACTCGCGTTGAAATGTCTCCGCCCCCTCGGAGACGAGACGTCGGCGGCGAAAGCCTCATTGGACAGGCATAAGGAGCGATTTGCCCGTGAAGTCACGGCGATGATTACGTTGGACCATCCAAGCGTTGTGCCGATTTACGACTGCGATCTTGAAACCGACAACCCTTACTACGTCATGGAACTTTGTAGCAGAGGCTCGTTGGAAGACCTGATCGGGAGGCAGGAGATGGGCCAGACCGAGATCATGAACACACTGTGGCCGATCTGTGCGGCCTTGCAGCACGCACACGCAAAGGGAGTGGTACACCGTGATATCAAACCGGCTAACATTCTGTTTACTTCAACTGGTCGCCCGAAGATATGCGACTTCGGGATGTGTCGCATTGCAGATTGGCATTGCTTGACTTACGGACAAGATTCGATGCTCGGAACGTTGTACTACCTTCCTCCCGAACAGTCACAGGACCCCCAATCGGCCGACGCCAGAAGCGACATCTTTTCTCTTGGGAGAACCATAAGGCATATGTTAGTCGGCTCCCCGATTGGGACAGATCCACCCTCAGTCGCCGCGACACCGCAAAAGAGACAAAGTATGAAACCGTGGGACGCCGTCATCGGCGAGATGACGGCACTCGCCAGAAACCGTCGCCCGCGCTCGATGCAAGCCGTGGGTCGTCTCCTAGAACCACTAAGCAAGAATGCGAAGATTGGGGAGTACGCCAAAAGGTACAGGAAGGCTCTGTTGGAAGCAGCAGACGAGAACCCTCCGGAACCGCTCCATATATCGCCCGACGACTTTGCGCGATTAACCAGCGTTTTCCTAACTCCTCTGTTTATGGGTCACAGACCTCCTCGGCACGAAGACGCCAAGTGGCTGTCAAGACTGAGTCGTCGGCTCGCTTTGAGCAGACGCTCGGCACCGCTGGCCTCATTTATACTTGCTTCATATCAACTTGCCTGGGGCACCAAGCCTAGGGGGTCTGCCCGATCGAGACGGCGGTTGCTCCTCGCTGCTCAGATACAAGCACTCTCTATACTAGGGCCGGACGGCGCGAAGCTTGTTCGCGAATTCTCTAAGCTCGGGGGCCCCGGAGCGGCTCACTACACAGCGTAGCATTGAACGGCAGGCGCGGGGGGTATCATAGCTACGAAGCTTCCGGGGAGCGACAACCATGTGGGGGATTTGGACGTCGGCGCGGAGATGATCCGGCAGGGGCATGCGCTGGAGTATCAGCCCAGGCGGTGATAAGTATGGGGTTCCGGCGGTCTTGCCTAGGTTTCGGATCTTGAAAGGGAAATCAAATGTGTAGTAATGAGGGCGGCAACACAGGTGAGCGTGTTCTCAATACCTGGGAAGACTTCCAGGCACTGCTGGTGGGCCAGGGTTTCTTCAAGGGTGGCGTGCACAGACTGTACCGGGGACAGGCATCAAGCAAGTGGGGGCTAGAGCCATCCCTCTTGCGCAAGTTGCGCGTCTTCGAGCACTCAGACGTCCGAGCACGTTGGAGGCAGGCACGGGAGGTTGAGAAAAAGGCGACGGCTACGTTTCGCAGCCACGCTCCTAGGTACCTGGAGGGAGAGGATCTGGCGTTTGCGATGGATGGTGATGATCTACAGACTTGGGCGGTAATGCAGCACTACGGCGCTCCCACGCGTCTTCTCGACTGGACGGAGTCGCCGTATGTGGGTTTGTACTCCGCCGTGAATGACCATCCCAGTGAGGACGGCGTGCTATGGTTCTTTGACACGCAGGGTTTCAACATAGCCATCACCGACATCTTTGGCACAAACGACTTGAAGTTACTTGTGAAGGAATCCGATGATCCAATGTCGGCCGACCGGACTCCGCGCATGAACTGGTACGCTTTCCTCGACCGGACCATGGAGCGATTGTTCCGGCAGCAGGGCGCGTTCACGCTGTGCAGTAACATCCTCAGGGACCACAAAGACGTACTGCTCGAAGTCGGGAAGAAATCAGGGATCGACATTGGGTTTGGGTGGGTAACCATAGAAGCGCGTGCAAAGAGTCCCATTCTGGGGGTGCTGCAGCGGATGAACGTGACGGGGCCAGCGCTCTTTACGGGGATCCAAGGATTGGTGACCCACGTTTCGGATATGGTCATGTTGGGCGCCCCGACGGTAGGGCATATGGGGGGACAGAGTAACGGGGGGGACGCGTCGGGCGGACGTCCGGATGCCAAATAGGCTCGCGAATTCGGCGGACGTGATACATGACTTTCCACTCGGGGCAAGGGCGAACGCAAAGCGGAGATAAGTATTCTGTCGCCGGAATTCAAAGGTCATGTATTCACGAACAAGGCCATTGGGGAGGAGGTGGCGAATTACGTTTCGCACTGTTGCACGCATCAATCCACGACTTGGCCTTCTTCATAAGTTCCTCTTCCTTCTCTTTCGAGAGAGGGGTTCTTGCTCTCCGAGACCTGTCAGGCCATTCCCCCAGGTGCTTGATCCAGAGCTTTCGGATCAAAGAACCTTCGCTAGGCTGGAGCAGGTGAGCATCGGGAGAGCCCGACTCCCTTGATCTTGCACGGGCCTCTGCCACCTGACGAAGTGCGAAGCACAGGTCATCACGCCACAGAAAAGACTGGTCGTCCCCGAGCACTTCCTTCGCCAAGGTTCTGTGCAGAGTGTCACCAGAGCAGAAGATGTGGGCGAACGGGGAGTAGTAGAAGTACTCCATGTCGATTCTGTTGGTCGAACGCGTACCAATCAGGTTGTGCAGAAGTGCCAGTTGGAAGATGACGTTGACCCTTGCGCAATGCTGTGCGTATCCCGCGAAATCTCGAAGAAGAGAGAACCCTCCATTATGCCATCGGCTCAGCGCCCATTCCCTAACCTCGGGAATCGCCTGAATTTCACGAAGGACGCCATCTATAAGGGAGAGTTGAGCTGCCGGCACCGTGATCATCTCATCAACAACTTGGCGGACACGCGAGAGAGATTCCAGCGGGACCCACTCCCCATGACTTTGGAGTTCCCGCTTGAATACCTCAAGATCGATGGCTTCGCAAGCTGCTCGCCAACGAGTCGCCAAGAGCTCTTCCGCTTCTTCGAAGCTTCCGCAGGACCAGCGAATCAACGCCTCGTTCTCGGGCTGAGCGTCAAAGAACCTCCCGACAGTACCGTCATCGGCCACGACCCTGCGCCCCCCCCCAACGGTGGGTCTTCGGTCCATGTTGATCCTGCCACCCAGAAGGTCAGCCGCGCACAGCGTGCGAAAGTCAACATTGACCTTTCCATCCACCGGCTGAACCTTCTCGGCAAGTCGGATTACGGCAGCTTGAGCCTCCTCGGGATCCAGTTTGGGCTTCTTGAGGTCCGCGAGGATTTCCAGTATCAGCACCGGGGGCACGACGACATAGAAGTATCTGCTGAGCTCGAACGTGTCTTCTCTGCTCAGCGATTGATACGCTGATTTGTCCAGTATGATAGTCGGTCCCATTCGCCTTTCCTGGATTGCAGCAATCAGTATACGGCAGAAGCACCTAGTTTTGTGTCACCGTGACCTTCCTGGCGGCCTCTAGTGCACTCTCCCATTGCTCTTCGTTAAAGGTGTCGACATCTAACGAGGCGGGAGGCCTCTTTGCGTCCCAATCCGGCGTCGCGTCGAGGGCCTTCTTCAGATCCTTGAATTCAGGGTCGTTAAGGATGTCGAGGGGCGGATCCGTAGTGCGCTTGATCGTTTCGCGTACCTTTCGAATCCGTGCAACCATGGGTCCAATCTTCGAGTTGCAATTGTCAACAAAATCATGGAGATCCGCTGCTGAAGTCGGGAGCTTGTACCCGCCAGCGCTTCTGCTGGCGATCAGCAACCCAGTGTCTCTCAGGACTCCGATTATCCCTCGGAGCTTCTGGAGCTCAATATCCTGGCCGAACTTCTCTCGGTAGCGCGCACGAAGCGTTTCGGTCGCCACCCAATCATCACTCCGCTGGAGGTGATTATGCCCCAGGAACGCATAAACAAAACCGACCTGTGCCTGTCTGCTAGGGTCCTGGGTACCTGCGAACTCCTCGACAAATCTCTCTGCCTCGGCCACAGCCCGTCTCTCGATAGCCATGTCGTGCGTTGTCGAATCGTGCAGCCCTATGGGCCGAGTCCCTTGGTTCGCCGTTCCAGGGAAAATGCGAAACCGTCCTGCTTCCAGAGGGTTCGCGAGGATCCTCATGAACTCATCATTGTCGGGGCTCTGTTTGCTCGGCTCCCAGCAGCGGGCCAAAGATCCCGCAATGACATCTGCCGCTTGCACACATATGTCGGAGGCACTATCCAAGAACGCAAAATCCCACGAGTCGAACAAGGTTACCGGATGCTTCCTACGCAGGTACAGCGCGACATCGTCCATAAACTCTTTCGATTTGATGTTGTCGCACCGGATGATTAGGTTCTGCGAATCCCGAAGGAGCTCCGTGATAAGACGATCTAGAAGGAACTTAACGAAGCTCGCGTGGTGCTTGAATCCGGGACCTCTCAAGCGAGCCTTGTCTACCATCAGTACGTACAAGGCGTATGTGGGATACGTCAAGTCTAGCAGCACTAGTCTCCGCTTGCGGTGGTCGTCGCCGATTGACTGCGATTTCATTTCCTTAGCTTGTGCAAAGTGGCGTCCTTTGACTTGATGAAAGCAGTTAGCGACGCTGGCGCCATCGCCGCTATTGATAACGATAGCGGCGAGAACATAGTGGGTAGAAGCACCGGGCTTGTCTCCGAGAGTGTAGTCGTCCCCCGACTCGTCGATGAAAACTAGTTTGTCTTCCATGTCAGGAATCCTTTCCCGCAGGGTCCCGGTTTCCATGCCGGGGGCCGCGCGCGTTGTGCTACACTAGAACCCGTCAAGACGCATGTAGCTAGGTGGAAGCGCGACCTCTACCCCTGAAGCTAAGCTCACGTCTGCGTTGTGTAACCCGTCATTCTCTTATGCTATATTAACGAATTCTACAACCGTCGTGCGGTGATCGCAAGCACAATCTGGGCCGATTTTGGGTCAGGCCAGTCATGGTAGCCAGTGGCCAGTAGTCAGTAGCCGGTAGTCGGACAGCGAATGATGAATGCTCGCCCTGAGTCCGCCTGTGGCGGGACAAATGACCGATGGCGGAAAGCGGAAAGCGAAATTCCACTAATCTCTAATCCCCCGCGGCCTCCGGGCGGACGATCAGCCGCAGCGGCTTGTCCGGCTTGAGGCGAACGGGGAGCCCATCGCTGAGCAACTTGCCCGAGAGGATGCGCGTTGACCCCGCGTCCACGTCCCGGACGGTGTACTGGTGCGTCTTGTCCGGCTCGACGGTGAACCACTCCGGCACGGCGTTCATCCGCGGCCAGTCCTGCGTGAAGCCCATGGTGATGCGGTGCCTGGGGATGTCGAACTGGAGCCGGCCCTCGTACGCCTTGTCGGATCGCATGTACACGCAGATCCCGTCGGCGCAGGGGGCTGCGCCCAGTTGAAGCCCCTGCCGCCACGGCCGCGCGATCGTGTTGCGCGTATGCAGCATCGTGTGGATCAGCACCGTGCGGACCGTGTTGGCCTCGAGCTTGTGCACGTCCCAGAGGCGGCCGGGGTCGGTGTGATCGACCAGAAACGTCGCGATCTCGCGGTCGGCCCAGACGAAACCCTCGGGCGTGGGAAACCGGCGCAAGAGATACAGCCCGCCCTCGACCGAGTCGGCCACGTTGTCCCGCGAGCCGTGGTCCCAGTTGAACTTCTTGTACCGCGGCTTGAGCAGGTTCTTCAGCGGCCGGCGGATCGCGTCGGAATATCGCTTCGTGCCGAGGGCCAGGTCGTAGTCGAGGAATCCGACGAAGTCATATCCCCAGCCGTCCCCGATCTTGACGCGGTCGTGCGGCCCGGGCGTCTTCTGCAGCGAGCCGATGATGACGCCGTCGGAATTGGTCCCGCGACGCAGGATCTGGTCGAACATGTACTCCATGTGCGGCTTGTATTGCTTGCACTTGGCGGGGCTGGCCTTGGCGTCGATGGCGAAGAGCAGGCCCAGGCCGCCGATGATCTCGCAGCCGTGGTCGCTCAGGCGCGACGGGACGAACTTGCCGGCCAGGAGGTAGTGGTCCGCCAGCCGGTGGGCCCAGTCGAGATACTTCTTCTCGCCGGTCATGCAGTAGAGCCTCGGCAGGATCTGCAGCAGCTCGCCGTTGACCTCGATGTTCGTGGAGGGGATCTTTCCGTACGGCGTCTCGTAGCGTGCATGCTTGAAGATGTCGTCGACGATGCCGCGCATGCGGGCAAACCACGGCGAGTCCTTGCCGGTGATCTCAACGATCGGAACCAGCCCGTCCTTGGCGTATTCGGTCGCGCCGAAGATCATCGCGTCGAACGAGCCGGCGACCTTCCTGCCACGGGTTATGTCGTAGCCGACCGGCAGGCGGTCCAGGTGGTTGCAGAGCTTCTGCTCGGCCTTGAGGGTGTCGACCATCACCGTGTCGAGCACCTTTTTGTCGGTGTAGAACGCCGCCCAGATGTAGAACGGATAGCAGTCGGCGGCCGAGTCGCGGTAGTTCCACGCCCGGCCGGTGTCCCGGAACAGGCCGGTCTTGGCGTCGCGGATGGGCAGAACGCGCTGGTGCAGCCATCGCTGGACCTTGCTCAGTGCGATTCCGGCGTATTGCGAGGAGCGTTCGGCCCGCTTCCAGTCAGGGGCCTGCGGCGAGGGATCCCAGAGGGTTCGCATCCGGTCGTTCATCTCGAACCCGGGCATCTCGGCCCAGCCGCCCTTACTTCGCGCCGGCGGCGAGATCGTGGCCACGCGGATCGGCTTGACCTTGAGCTTCGCCGTCGACTTGCCCGTGACGCGAACGCCGGCGAGGAAGGCGACCTGGGCGGAACCCTTGCCGTAGAGGACGACTTTCTTGCCGCCTGCGAGCTTGTCCAGCGGCAGCGCGATCCACTCGAACGGCTCTTTCCGCACGTCGGCCAGCGAGGCCGACCGGCCGTCGTACGTGTAGTGGAGCGTCCGCCTGGCGGCCCCCTTCGAGCCGAACAGGACCTCGAAGCGGTCGCCCGCGGCAACGTCGTCGGGCAGCGTCACCTCGAGCTTCCACTCGGCCAGCCAGTAGTACTTCCTGCCCCCATGCTCGTGCGTGCCACCCGTGAACAACACCTCTGCCGCCGACTTGTCCCTTGGGGAGGCCGGCGAGCACGCCGCCAAAACGCAAACCAGGGCTATCAACGCGGCATGTCCGGCGTTGAAATGATGGCGGTGGGCGTCGATGGGTGAGTCGGTCATCGCTTTCTCCCGGGCTGACTGGGCTCCGGATCGTAATGTTTGGCGGTCCCGATGTACATCGGGATCAGACTTGTCTCTGGGGGATCGCCGCGTGTCAGTATAGCCGCAGAGGGCGCAGAGAGAAAAGAGGGTCTCAAAGTAAACGACAACGGCGGCGGCGGGGGGGTGGTAGCCAGTAGCCCGTAGTCCGCCACGGCGGATCTTCGACCGGTAGCCCGTAGCTGGGCGGGCGCGGGTGGTGTACACTTCCGTGCGAGGCGGCGCCGGCTGGGCGCCCCAAGTGAACGGACTTCCACATGAAAGGAACACCCATGAACAGATACAGCCTGCGGCTTATAGCGATTGTGGTGATAGCGGCGTTTGCGGGCGGGGCCGCGTCGCACCTGCTGCTTTCTCGCCTAGGGACAGGGCTGCGGGCGGCTCACGCCCAGGACAAGCCCTCGGTGACGGGCGCGAGGATTGTGAGCGCGACGGCGTTCAAAGTTGTGGATGCCAAGGGCAACGAGAGGGCGAGGTTTGGGCTGTCCGAAGCGGGGACGGGGGCGCTGATTATATTCGGCAAGAGCGGCAAGCCTCGCATCGTTGCGAACGTGACGCGCAGGGATCAGCCTGTCTTTGCGCTTTACAGCGCGGCCGGGCAGCCGCGGCTTTCGATTGGGCTGTCAGGCGGCGACGACCCGGGCATCGCGCTTCTGGATAAGGCGGGGAAACTGCGGACTGTCTACGCGGTGTCGGGCCAGGGGCCGGCGATTGTGGTGATGGACGCCAAGGGCAAGCCTCGGGCGACGATGGCGTACTCCAATAAGACCGACGCGGCCGGCATCGAGCTTTCGGACGCGGACGGGGAGACGATTTGGTCGGTGCCGTCGACGGATCATGATGACGATGACGATGATGGTGGTGATGATGATAAATGAGGCGGGCTGAGGGCGCGGGCGGCCCGCACGGGGAGGACGGTAGCCAGTAGCCAGTGGCCAGTAGCCTTTTTCGTTTGGCCTGCTCACTTCAGTGAGGCAGGGCTGTGCCCGTTTGGAGCATTGCTACTCTGCGAAGGTGGGAGTCCACGCCCCCCCCTCGGGGCCCCTGGGGCCTGGGGGCAAGAATTGCACTAATCGCTCGAATTTACTGTTCGATGTTCCGGCCAAGCCCGGCGACTGCGCTCGCTGGGCTGGCCGCTACGACCTATGACCTACGACCTACGATCTAGGACCTGCTTCAGGCATTTGAAGATTTGGGATTTCGGATTTGTTTAGGGCTTAGAGCTTAGGGCTTAGAGTTTGACGGCGTCCCGCCGTCGCGATATGATCTGGGAGCGCTTCACCGCGGAGAACGCCAAGAACGCCGAGGTGTGCCCGTTTGGCGAATTTGAAGATTCGGATTTGGGATTTGTTTAGCATTTAGAGCTTCGGATTTAGGATTTGCCCGCGGCCAAGGGCCGCGGGGTGGGTAGAAAAATGGGCGGAATTCAAAACGTCGGGGCTGTGCGGAAAGGTGTCCTGTCCCTTCCTTGCCTCGAGATGAGTTTTGTGTGCCCGGAACTCCAGAATTTCCGTCGTACCTGCAGATTAGTTTGAGGTCAGCCCTCAAGATACACGATAAGGCAAACGGGAGGGGTCAGGGAAAACGATTTGCTCCCGCGGAGTTCGCGGGATACAATCGGGTAGAAGCTATGGGGAAGGCCAAGGGACAAGTGGGCGGAACTCAGAAGGGCCGTGATGCCCCGAAAAGTGGGCTCCCCATTTCGTTTCTTGGTTTCGGGCGTGTCGGGGCCCTTGCTCGAAGAACACGGACGTCAGATGGCTCAGTCCGTGGAGATTGAGCCGAAAACCCATTCGTAGAAGCATCTGGAATTAGAAATGGAAAGAGTTCCGAAGCGATTTCACGAGATTCGCGATGCAGTCCATGTGTTCGTCCGTATGGAATCCGACGAACGGCGTGTGCTGGATTCCAAGCCCCTACAGCGGCTTCGCCATGTCCACCAACTAGCTCTATCCTACTTGGTGTATCCGGGCGCGACCCACAAGCGATTCGAGCATTCGCTGGGGGTTATGGAACTTGCTAGTCGAGTCTTCGACGTGATAACTCGAGAAGACAATGTTCTCCATGAGTCCGTCCGTCGTACCATTCCAGTGGGTGACGAGTTGCGCTACTGGCGCCGAGTCCTTCGAATGGCTGCCCTCTGCCATGATGTGGGTCACCTCCCGTTTTCTCATGCTGCCGAGAGTGAACTGCTGCCGGAGGGGTGGGACCATGAACGCCTGACGCTCGAGACAATCCGGAGTTCCGAGATGAAAGATATCTGGAACAGCATGACGCCCCCTCTCCGCGCCGACGACATCATCAAGCTGGCCGTTGGCCCCAAGAAGATCAGAGCTTACGAGAAAGCAGGCCAAGTGGACGAAGCAGTAGCGACATTTGATGATTGGCAGGCGATTCTTGCGGAAGTTATTATAGGCGATGCGTTTGGTGTTGACCGGATGGATTACCTCCTGCGAGATTCGCACCATGCAGGCGTTCCGTACGGGAGGTTTGACCAGTATCGGCTGATCGACACGCTACGGATTCTCCCCGCAGAGCACGAACAGTCAGACGAGCCGGCGCTTGGTGTAGAAGAAGGCGGCCTGCCCTGCGCGGAAGCCTTGCTTTTTGCGCGTTACTTCATGTACGTCCAAGTTTATTTCCACCCTGTCCGCCGGATTTACGACATCCACCTGAAGGACTTCCTCAAGAAATGGCTCTCGGGTGGACGCTTCCCAACGGACCTTGAGTGTCACTGGGCCCTGACAGACCTTGAGGTGGGTTCGGGTATCCTCGAGGCGTCGCGGGACACGGGTAACCCAGCGCATGCGGAGGCACGTCGAATAGTAGAACGAAAGCAATATCGCGTTCTTTACACCCGGAACCCCAAGGACATAGCTGTAAATCCCGGCGCGGCTAGAGCCGTCTTCTGCGCGGCTCAGGAAAAGTTCGGAAATGATGCGGTTCGAGTCGATAGTTATCGACAAAAGGGTGGAAGTCCCGACTTCCCTGTGTTATCAAAGGATCGCCGGGTCGTTTCTTCCCTGGCGATGTCCCGGACCTTGGGTATCTTGCCTGTGGTGGCACTGGACTTCGTATTCATTGATCCTGAGAAGCGCAAAGAGGCAGAAGATTGGCTTGAAAAGGAACGGAGTGCGATAATCTCCACTGAAGAGGAGACCGACGATGAAGCGGATGAAACGTAACGCGGTTATCGTTTTGCTCATCGAGAAGATGCAGGAGCACGGAAGCTGGTGTGGAGAAACGCATGTGCAGAAAGCGACCTATTTTCTGCAAGAGATGCTCCGGGTCACGACAAGCTTCGAATTCACCCTTTACAAGCACGGGCCCTTCTCATTCGAGCTTCGCGATGAGCTGACGGCTATGCGGGCCGATGGGCTCGTTGAGCTGAAGCTGCAGAGTCCGCCATACGGGCCGACGTTGATACCAGGGGAGAACGCTAGCGGCCTCAAGCGTTCTTTCCCCAAGACATTGCACCGGCATGAGTCCAGGATGGACTTCATTGCAGAAAGGTTCGACGCAAGAGCTGTCATTGAGTTAGAGCGTCTGGCCACCGCACTTTACGTGACAAGAACCGGTAAAGCGGGCGGAGACAAGAACGCCCGAGCCGCCCGCATTACAAAGCTCAAGCCTCATATCTTGATCGATGAGGCTAAGGAGGGTGTTGAAATTGTTGATGAATGGCAGGCGGAGGCCGACCAACTCCTCCAAATGACTTAATGTAGGAATTGGGGGAAGTATTACATAGCTTTTCACGCGGGCGAAGGGCCAAGAGACGGGACAGATAAGAACGGTGTCCGGAACTCCCGCCGCTGCTTCACAGCATCACGGAGCAATTTTGCCGACAAGTCCTAATGCCGCCCGCAATCTCCGCATAAGGCTCTTGCCAGCCCCCCGGTTTAGGCCTGTAATATGTTGGATCTTGCCGCGCAGAGAGGAAAGTTGTCTTGGTTGCGGGTCCTTACCCCGACGGATGTCGGCCCTCAACCGGACTAATTCTGCCCTGACATCCTTCACCTTCTGGCTGGGCACATCGATCCCGGTGTTGACCCGGACCCCTGTTGTCGTCTGCTCTTCGTGCCAATACTGAGTGACGCGTTTGCTGGGCTTGGGGCTCGTCCTCAGGCTCTCCTGTCTGACGATCTTATCCACCAAGGGGCGCAATCGCTCAAGGTAACCCGGGCCAGAAATAGTCCCGTCGTCGACGTACTGAGAATAGTCGGCCCGATGGGACTCGGCCAGAATATTGATCCTCCTCGCTACGGGCAATAGGACCAGATTGGCTACGATTGTGCTGGTCGGTGACCCCTGTGGGAGGGAACCGTGCAACGTGACGAGGCGAGTCAATATCCTCGACACGTCCGGCGAGCATCCGAGCCTCCTGCGGAAAACGGAGTACACCCTCCAGTGGCGCACGCTAGGGAAGAAGGCTTCCAGATCAAACTTCATCGCCGCCACTTTACCTACGTGGCAACGCGCGTTGGTGATGGGTGAATGTCCTCTGATGCCCCCGTGCAGGTAATCAGGGATTCTGATTCGTTGCAGCAAGTCGTTCAGATTGTCGAGGATGGCTCGGAGCCGGCCAACGGGTTGCGAGATAGGACGGACCTTGCCTTTCACCTCAACTGTGAACTCGCAATAGTGGCGTTCCGGGAACTGGCAAAGCTTTCGCAATTCCTCGCGACTGCACTTCAGATGCCTGCAAAGGTGTTTGAGATCCCTGATGTTTAGCGCATCAAGTTGTCTCATGGCCCGGCTCCATCCGTTGAGTATCCGAGATTATCCATTCTCTCATGTACACAGTTAGCAGGTCCGCGAGAATCCTGCGTAGCTCAGAAAGCATCTGACTATCGTCAGGTCCCTCATCCTCCAGGGGAATCAGCAGAACAAGCGGCACGTCTAAAGCGCTGGCCGTTCCCTTTAAGAAGGAAAGGCTTGGCTGTCGGTGGTCATTTTCGACCTGCGACAGGTACGCTCTCGTAACATCCAGCCGCTCCGCCAATGCGCCCTGTGACATCGTCCGGACAGTGCGCAACATCTTTATAATAGTCCCAGTCTGCATACTCACGCTCCCGGGGGTAATAGCAGAAAAGAAGAGAATAGATTTCATCTGCCAACTTGGCCAAGAATACGACCGCTTCAATAATACCAAGCAAATTCATATGGCGGTCTTGATTCCTGATCCGCTGTCGCAGCCGAAGTGCTGTTCTGAGCACTTCGTGCAAATCTACCAGGCTCGGATCGCCACGTTTCCGCAAGGCGGAACAAACCTGAGCGAGTTGTTTGATCAATTCGTCCAACTCGCTTAGGACCGTGACCTGACTCGAGCTAGCCGGTCCAACAATAGTTTTTTCCATGATGTCATTACCTCCTTTCTCGTGTCTAGAGGAACCAGGTGAAAGGTTGCGACAACGCGACACCCTATCACCAATCTTGTTGATTTTCGCTAGGCGTTGTATGCCTGGCCGAACCCGCTGACACAAATGCCGCAAACGGGTTCGACTCTCTTCTGACTGATAGCACATAGTGCTGTATCGCTTGACGTTAACCGTCTCACGATGACTGCTCGCAGCCATGAGTCACGTGTTGTGACTGCTGGAGGAAGTGTTCTGTGTTGCGGACATGCTCGGTGTCATCGTACAATGGAACCAACACACGGGCAGATGGCAACGCTGGACGCGTCCTGGCCACGAAAGGTCCCTCTCCTGTCGGGAGAGGCGGCCGCCCGACGGGCGGCCCTTCAATTACACCCAAACTAGGGTGGGCCTAGCGAATTCCCAGGCCAGCTCGTCTTCAGTTTTCAAATATCCAGGCTCTCAATCAGAGCCCGATATACTGCATGTCTATATATATCATATACTCCATGTAGGGAGGGTGCAACACAAAAGAAAAAAAGTTTTACTATGAGTAAACAGGCATCAGCGGGACCGGGGCAGGCGGCGGGGGGGTGGTAGCCAGTAGCCCGTAGTCCGCCACGCGTCTGCGTCCGCCATGGCGGGGCGGATCTTCGACCGGTAGCCCGTAGCTGGGCGGGGGAGGTGGGGTATACTTCCGTGCGAGGCGGCGCCGGAACTCGTGTCCTCACGTCGAAGGGAACTCGGCGCCGCAGTTCTTGCATCGGCGCACAAGCCATTCCTCCGACTCAAGCTGATGGTTGCATCTGCTACACTTGTAGACCTTATCGGAGACCTTGAAAAACGGCGTCAGGATCATGCCTATACCGCCTAGAACCATCAGGCCCCATATGATAGCTGAGAGCGCGATTTCTTTCGGACTACCCTCCATGGCTGCAGCGATGCCAAGCAACCCGCCGAAGGCCAAGAGTGCCAGGCCGCCGACGACCTGCCAACCCCATCCGTGTTCTCTACGGCGGAACGGGACCTCCAGCATTACCGGAGGTTGATCGGGCTGCGGCGCTCGTGCCGGCGCCGCAGAACGAGTCGACTCCGTCCGTGTTTCAGACCGTAGCTGCCGAAGGTCGGCATCATAGAAGTGCCAGTCCTTTTCAAGGTTCCGGCAGATCTTCCGGTACTGCACGTCCCATTCTGCTTTCGTCGGGTTGTGCCCAAACCTCGCCCAGAAGGCATCGTCGGCTTTGTCCAGGATGCGGTCGTCAACGTCTGCCAGCCATGAAAACCGCGATGGATTCTTTCTCTGTTCGGCAATTACCGCCTGAACGTCGCGTAGAGTGATTTCACCGCTGTCCAGTAGCTCTCTGAGAAGGCTACCATTAGGTACAGACTCCTCGCGTTGCGGTGGCCAGATCCCAGCGGCATGCACGCGCCCGAGCTGCTTGATGTGGGCCTGCAACCGGCCGTTGAAGCCATGCAATGGAATTGGCGGTTTCATCTTTCGCTCCTCTGAACCGAGATTTCTCAGACAAGCTCTTGCCCAAAGCCGTCCCGAGCGTCTCCGATAATTGTATCCTGGCTCCAGGGCCAGTCAACGCGGAGTTCCGCGGACACAATAGACAACTTTTCACCCGGGGCAGAGAAACAAGTAGCCAGTGGCCAGTAGCCAGTAGCCGGGAGGGGCATTTACAATTTCCAATTTTCGATTGGCATGGAAGCCAAGGCTCGAGATAAGTAGGGTGTCGCTGGGACTCCCGAGTTCTAGGGCTCGCCCCCTTGTCAGATCCGGCCCGGCTGCGTTCCTACGCCTGGCGAGCCCCAGGAACAGGGAAGTACACTAGCCCGTAGGTAACAAAGACGATGACGAATACGTCAAGTGACAGAGCCGCAAAGTAAATTATCTCCAGTATGGTCTCTCGCCTTCTAAGCGAGATGGGGTCCCACATTTTCCTCGGGTTGCCCTGAGCCGCAAGTACCAATTCTTCGGGGTCGGTTGGCCCCTTCATGTGCATTGCCCGACCGTACTCTGTCAATGCCGAATCTGGCCCAATGACAATCCTGCCGCCATCGTACTCACAAGTGAAATTCCGGAGCACGTCAAAGTGGTAGGCCGAGACTGATACTGAAACGACTAGACAGAACCCGATAAGCAACAGTGCTCTTCGTGCCCCTTTTTGCCTGGATGTGGATCGGAACACACGATCGCCGGTTACTGTGCCAAATAGCAATGCACATGCCGAAACGACAACTGCGAGCGCGTTGAACAATCCGTGAGGATGTTCAGTGGGCGGAGCCAGGAAATAGGCGGCACTGCCTCCGCCAGCCAAGGCGCCAAGCAGCCTGCCAATTACGACTATAAGCCGCCGCGGTGCCTCGTTCGCAGACGATTTGGCTAACACGCTATTATCTCCCTTCGCGAACGGACGGTTTGCTTTGGGACTGGGACTTCTGTGGCGGTATGGGAAGAAATACGTCGTTCTTCATGTCCCTGTCAACGCGGACAAATATGGCGCTTCCCCCTTCGTCCTCCGGGCGTAGTTTACACCACATCATCAAGTCTCCGCACACAAAGGTAGCCATGATTGACGTTAGACCAGAGAGTTGCTTGCCGTTCTTCTTGTCATTTACATGCCATGATGCCACCGTGTCCCACCAGACCTGGTACTTACGCAGACGCTTCACAGGCCGTACTTTCGCACTTGGGTCATAGGCATGGACCTTGAAAGAGTATTTCTTCTTGCGCAAAAGCGGCTCTAACTTGACCTCAGGGTGTAAATGCCGAAGCCCGTATCGCCTATCCACCCAAGGGGATAGTTGAGGTGCGGAAATCGGACGCAAAGGCGGGGGACGATCGTAGGCCAATACCTTCTCCATGAGGTCAATCTCGTACATAGCCCGGATCATTTCTCGCCTCAAATCCTGTCCCCCCGGAGCGAGGTAAAGCTCCCTGACGACACTCGGCTTTATGTAAGGTACTGGATCATCGTGAATCTTGTACGGGGTACCGCCCAGGAGACATTGGGTAGCCCTCCGTCTGTTAGTCTGCCAGTCCTTGAAGGCGGCTTCTATTTCAGCAGAACTCTCTGATTTCGCCAACTTCCAGTAGATGGGTTCCTTCCAGTAGCGCAAATCCTCGGCCCAGTAGCGCACATCCTTGGGCAGGTAGCGCAAATCCTCGTACAGGGCCAACTTCGTGCTGTAACTGCAGCCTCCGAGAATCATGGAAACCACTGTGAACACCAGCCAAGGTAATCTGCGTATTACCATAGCGTCACCCAGTAGACTCCGCGACCGTGCCCGGGCCGCCAGAATCCACCCTAGCCCTTTCCTTACCTAACCCTCACCGCGGGTAAAGGTTGCAAATATTCTAGCTTCCTTCAGCATTTCCCGTGCGGACTTCCGGCTTCCGGCTTCGGCTCGCGCCTTCGCCCGCCGAAGCGGGCTTCGTCGCCCGCGAAGGACGGGCTTCGGCGGACAGGTTTTCGAGTACTGATTACTGCTTACCGATCACTGATTACTGACCTGTCGTGCCGCCGGGCGGACGATTAGCCGCAGCGGCTTGTCCGGCTTCAGGCGGACGGGGAGCCCATCGCTGAGCGCCTTGCCCGAGAGGATGCGCGTTGACCCCGCGTCCACGTCCCGGACCTTGTACTGGTGCGCCTTGTCCGGCTCGACGGTGAACCACTCCGGCACGGCGTTCATCCGCGGCCAGTCCTGCGTGAAGCCCATGGTGATGCGGTGCCTGGGGATGTCGAACTGGAGCCGCCCCTCGTACGCCTTGTCGGATCGCATGTACACGCAGATCCCGTCGGCGCAGGGCGCTGCGCCCAGTTGAAGGCCCTGCCGCCACGGCCGCGCGATCGTGTTGCGCGTGTGCAGCATCGTGTGGATCAGCACCGTGCGGACCGTGTTGGCCTCGAGCTGATCAGACGGGCGGTGCTCTACGCCGGGGGCCTCGATCCGGTCCCCACGGTCCCGAGCATTGAGATGACCGCCACGCGCGTGTCGGTGACGGCAGATTCGGTCCTCAATCCGATTACCCTGGGCGTCGCGAACTTCGGGCCCCTGAGGTTCGACGAACCCGGGATACTCACGACCACGGCCAGCGCCGTCGGCGGCGTTACCTTCACCCGGACCAAGATGGAGACCGCCGGACCGGCCGGCTTCAACACCGAGACCGACACCTGGACCGGCCCGTTTAACGGCGGGTTCGAGGAAGGCACCATCGTCAAGAAGGGCCCGGCCGATCTTATTCTCGACGGCGAGGCCCAGAAGCTTGAAGGCTCGGTCTTCGACGTGCAACAAGGCCGCCTGATCGCCAGCCGCCTGGCGGGCGCCGAGCCCGCAGCGGCCACGCCGCCCGAACCCAGGACCATCAACACGCCCAACGGTTGGGCTTACGGTTGGTGGGGCTGGGACAGCGACTATCCCCCGGGTGAGGGTTGGGACGTAGAGACCGACGTGACTCCCTCGCCGAACCCGCTTGGCCAGGCCGGCGTGAAGCTCAGCGGCGAAGGCGTCACCCTGGCGCTGACCACGTCGGTGGGCACGACGGCAGAGGCCCCGGCGACGTTCAACAACGCCGTTCAGGTGACCGAGGACAGCAGCCTGACGGCCGGCCGGCACGCCAACGGGCAGGCTGGACCGCAGTTCGTCGAGCTCGGCAGCAGTGTCAAGGGCGTATCGATCGATACGGGCAAGACCCTGACGATCGGCACGACCGACGTGTACTCGCTGAAGATTGCCGGCAACGTCCAGGGCGGCAATGTAAAGATCAGCCAGGGCACGGTGGCCCTCAGCGGCGGCGGCACGGTGGATAACCTGGAAATCCCCGACACCAGCTCGGGTGAGTTGACGGTCGAAAAGCCGCTCAACATCCGCCAGGCCGGGGCCCTGACCCTCGGCGAGATGAGGTTCGAGGCTACGGTCAGCCACTTCCAGGTCAAGGACGGGCTGACGAAGAACAGTGCCGACAACATCATCCTGACCGGCGGCACGGTTACGGTCTCAGGGCCGCTGCAGGCCTCGCCCGGCACGGTCGGCTATTGGTCGTTCGACGACGGACCGGAGAGTACGACGCTTGCCGATCCGGTCGGAATGAATACCGGGGCCCTGACGAACATGGATCCAGACACCGATTGGGTGGCGGGCCACACCGGCCTGGCCGGTGATTATGCGCTCGACTTCGACGCCGGCGACGATCAATATGTCGATCTGGGCAATCCGTCCGAGCTCGATTTCGGCACGGGCAACTTCACCATCTCCGCCTGGATCAACACCACGGTAGAGGAAAGCGGCCAGACGATCTTCGCCAAGGGCGGGAACTGGGACGACGACTCGCGCCCCGGAATTCGCTACTACTTCAACCTGGGCGAGGGCGGCGACGACGACAAGCTGTCCTTCGCCACGGATGACGATAGCACCAAGGTGAACCTGGACGGCGGGACCACCGTCGTCGACGGCGTCTGGCACCACGTGGTCGCCGTCCGATCGGGGACCCAGACGCGGCTGTACATCGACGGCACGCCCGACGGAACCGCGGCCCTGCCTGGTGGTTACGACCTCAACACATCCGGCTTCAATGCCTTCATCGGCGCCATCGCCGACGCTCGCGAGGACCAGCCGCACCCGGCCAGGTTCTTCACCGGCGCCATCGACGACCTGTCGGTTTTCGATCGCGCGCTCAACAGCACCGAAATCGCCGCCCTTGCCAACGGCGATCCGGTGATGGTCGGCGGCATGGCGATCGATATGCCCGACGTCCACTTCAGCCTGATCGACGACACCGAGAGCATCCTGGACCTCGGCGACACCGTGTCGGCCGTCTTCGGCGACATCCTCATGACGCAGCAGGTTGGCCGCGGCGGCAGGCCAAGGGCCTGGATCACGATCACGGGCGACCACTACTACACCGCGGTCAATCCGCTGGCCCTCGAGTGGCAGAATCTCTGGTACGTCGAGAGGGTGGCGTGGAGCCCGGGCTACTGGGTGAAGCTGGAAGTGGTTCCCGAGCCTTGTACCCTGCTGCTGCTCGGCCTGGGCGGCCTGGGAATGCTCCTGAAACGCAGACGCCGACGTGCATAATTAGCTGATTGCTCTTGCCGGCCCTGCTGCCTTCGCGGCCGGCTTGGGGCAGCAGAACGATGAGCGGCCCGGAATTGATCCGGACCGCTCATTCTTTTATTGGCATTTGCCCCGCCTCCACCATCGCTACAATACCGGCTCGGCCGGCAACATTTGGGTGAAACGATTGGTTGCCGATTCTGGGGACGCGAAAAGGCTGGGAGTTATAAGTACTTTGCAACTAAGGCTTTAGGTGAGGTTATTGGCCTCGCAACCGGCCGGGAGGGCGTTGCGTATGGTTGCGTTAGTGTTGCCACCTGATTTGGGCTGCCGCTACGAACCTTGGCCGTAGGCGCCCAATGTGAGCTTCTTGGCCGTGGGCCTCTTCTCTTTGCCGGCTGGATGGAGATATTGCCAGGCCAGCGGCGATTCCTGCGTGCCTTCTGCCGCGCCGGGAACATCGGGAAGCTTGATCATTTCAATCGCCAGGCCGGTTGCGAAGGCGCGGGCGACTTGGCTCTTCAGCCGGTAGTCGTGAGCGGCCGGATCCGCGAACGCCGCGGCCGGGCTCTTGCCGAAGGCGTTCTTGTCGATATCGAGGCCGGTGCCGCGGCTGAGCGTGAAGTTCCTGGCGAACCAGTTGTGCGTGCCGGTGACGTTCGTGAGGTTGGCGCCGTTGCGGGCGGCCACGATCTTCTGCCCTCTCTGGTTCGCGCCGCCGTCGGAGACGATGTTGCCCGTCAGGTGCGCCTTGGCCTTTGGGGTCGAGAGGTTCACGACCGGCGTGATGAACGGCGTGACGATCGTATTGTGGACCAGGTAGATGGTTCCGTCGTGGCCTTTGCGGCCGTCGCGGCCAAAGTGGATCACCGCGCGGTTGCCCTTGCATTTGGGGTCCTTCACGATGACGTTGCCGATCAGGACGGCGTGGCTTTTGGGGCGTTCGGTGTCGCCCGCGTCGACCAGGTCGAACTCTCGGTTTGAGGAGTGGTGGATGTAGCTGTACTCGACTCGCGTGTGGTGGGCTCGGCTCTTGACGTTGTGCCCGGTGAGGCTTGAGTGGACCTCGCAGAAGCTGAGCGTCACGCTGGTTCCGCCCAGATAGAGGTTGTGATTGTATCCGGGACGGCTGAAGTCGCCGTTATGGTGGATGAGGCAGTGTTCGATCCGCTGGCCGGCGCCGGCCTTTGCGGTGCCGTCGCCGTTGGACATGATGCCCATGTCGTTGTGGTGGATCTCGCAATTGCGGATGGTGACGTGATTGGCCTGGTTGATTCGAACGCCCGCGCCGTTGTGGCTGGAGTTGTGAGCCCCGAACAGCTCAAACCCCTCGAGGGTGCAGCCGTCCGTTCCGCGATTAAACTGGAAGATCGCCCGCGGGATGCTGCCGCGCCCGCTGTAATCGAAGCCCTTGCCGGAGATCTTCACTCGCTGCTTGTCCTTGGCGGTCGCGGCCCGGAACGTGATGTTCTTCCTGCGGACGTACACGGCCACCTTTTCGTAGGCCTTGCCGCCCTCGCGCGGATGCACCAGGATCACGTCGCCGTCGGCCGCCTTTGCATTGGCCTGCTCGATGCGGGCGAAACGCTTGCCCGGCCCGACCTCCAACGTTGCGGCGGCCGCACAGGCACACAGCATCAGCACAATCGTTGCCGCGGCGAGCAGCCTCGCCACTGGGCGTGTGAGAGTTTCATCCATTGTAAGTCTCCCAAGAGTAACCACCCGACACCTCGGCCGCGTGGGCATACCAAGGCGGATCTCTTCCTCTTATGGTGACGGGTTTTGCCTGGACCTGGCGGCCGGAGTCTGAAGGATCATGTCCTTCAGCATTGTGGCCAGGTGGGCCGCGTCCAGCCCCGTCTCGACCATCTGCTCCAGCCGGGAGGCGTGCGAAATGTAGCGGTCGGGGATGCCGACCAGGCGGACGTTTGATGCATCCAGCCCGGAGGCGGCGGCCAGCTCGAGCACAGCCGACCCGAATCCGCCGGACATTGCGTGATCTTCGACAATCAGTGTGGGCCTGCCGGCGATGCGGTCCAGGATGACGTCGGTGTCGAGGGGCTTGGCGAATCGCGCGTTGATGACGGCAACTTCCAGGCCGTCTTCGCGGTGCATGAGTTCGGCAGCAGCCATCGCCGGCTCGACCATCACTCCGTAGCACAGCAGCGTTGCATCGCGGCCTTCCCTGACGATGCGCGCCCGAGCCAGTTCAAAGGGCGGGCACGGGCCCGGCAGATCGGGAGGGATCTCATCCCGCGGATAGCGGATGGCACATGGCTTGTCGATGCTGAGCGCCAGTTGGAGGGCGGCGGGCAGTTCGGCCGCTTCGGCCGGGGCCATCAGGACCATGCCGGGAAGGGTGCGAAGCTGGGCGATGTCCTGGAAACCGTGATGTGTGGGCCCGTCGGAGCCGACCAGGCCGGCGCGGTCCGTACAGAAGATAACGGGCAGGCCCTGGAGGGTGACCTCCTGGAAGATCTGGTCGACGGCGCGCTGGAGGAATGTGGTATATATTGCGATGACGGGTCTGCTGCCGGCCTTTGCCAGACCGGCGGCCATTGCCACGGCATGCGACTCGCTGATACCCACGTCGATGCACCGCGACGGGAACGTTTCGCGGAACTTCACCAGGCCGGTGCCATCCGGCATTGCGGCGGTAATGGCCACTACGCGTTGATCCTTGGCCGCGACGGCAACGATGGCCTCGGAGAAGGTCTGTGTCCAGGTGGGTCTGGCCTTTTCTTCGAAGACGGCCTGGCCGGCACGGATGTGGTAGGCGGACGTGCTGTGGAAACGGCAGGGGTCCTCAACGGCATACTCACAGCCGGCGCCCTTGACGGTGTGGACGTGGAGCAGGGCGGGGCAATCCAAGTCTGCCAGTTGGCGCAGGACCCGGATCAGCTCGTTGATGTTATGCCCGTCCATCGGGCCGAAATACTGCAATCCGAACGACTCGAAGATCTGCTCGCCGTGGATAGCGGTCTTCAGCCCGGCTTTGATGTGATGGATGGCCTCGGTGATTCCATCGCCGAGGGGCAGGTGATGCAGCAGGGCCTCGGTGGAATGCTTTATGTCGGTGTACGTGTGGGTCATGCGGATGCGGTCCAGGAAGTGGGCCATCGCGCCCTGCGTGCGGTCGATCGCCATCGAGTTGTCGTTTAGAATGACCAGGAACTGCCGCTTGAGAAGGGCCGAGTTGTTGAGACCTTCCATCGACGGGCCGTTGACAATGCTGCCGTCGCCGACCACCGCGATGACCTTGGTGTCGGAGCCTGCCTGCTGGTCGGCCCAGGCCAGTCCCGTCGCGGTGGATATCGCCGTGCCGGCGTGTCCCGTGCAAAACAGGTCGTAGTCGCTCTCGGACGGGTCTGGAAAACCGCTTATGCCGCCGCTCTGACGGAGGGAATCGAACCGTCCGCCGCGCCCCGTCAGGATCTTGTGGGCGTAGCACTGGTGACCCACGTCCCACAGCAGGCGGTCGTGGCTGAAGTCAAATACGTAGTGCAGCGCTATGGTCAGCTCCGTAACGCCAAGGTTGCTCGCCAGGTGTCCGCCGTTGCGGCTGACCACGTCGACAATCTTGTTCCGCAGCTCGTCGGCCAACTGCTTGAGTTCGCCGGTATTCAGCCGCCGCAACTGATGTGGTGTGGTGATCCGATCCAGGAGCATATCTTTAGCCATATCTGCAACCGATGATTAATGATCGGCAGTCAGCACCGGGCGTCTCCGGTCGCCGACTACCGATGGGCTTCGTTAGTGCTCTCGCCTTGCCAGTAGATGCGTTAATTCTACCAGCAAATGGGCCTTTTGGCCAAGGAAGTCGAGCGTGCTGACGGCACGGTCGGCCAGTTCGTCGGCCAGCGTGCGGGCGCGGTCAACACCCAACTCGTTCGCCGCGGTACGCTTGCCCATTTCCGCGTCCCTGCCTGTTGGCTTGCCGAGCTTGTGCGTCTCGCCCGTGACGTCCAGCAGGTCGTCCACGATCTGAAACGCAAGCCCCAGACATCGTCCGAAGACGTCTATCCGCTCCAGCGTTGGGGAATCGGCCCGGCCACAAATTGCTCCCATCCGGGCGGAGCCGCGGATCAGCGACGCCGTCTTGTGAAGATGAATGAACTCCATGCCTTCGCGTCCCTGCGGCACATCGCAGAGGTGCATATCGGCGGCTTGGCCCGCGATGAGCTCCGCAGGCCCGGCCCAGCGGGCCAATTCTCCCCCAAGGCGGGCGGCCCCGGCGTCGTCGTCGGCTTCAGCCAGTACGCCGAAGGCCCGCGTCAGCAGGGCATCGCCGAGGAGTATGGCCATGGCTTCGCCGAACTTTGCGTGCGCGGTGGGGCGCCCGCGGCGAAGCGCGTCGTCGTCCAGGGCCGGCAGATCATCATGGACCATGCTGTAGGAGTGCACCAGTTCGACGGCGACGGCGGCCCGGGAGATGAGATCGCCTTCATCGTCGGCGTCGAGTGCCTCGGCCGTCATGTACACAAGGGCGGGGCGCAGGCGTTTGCCGCCGCTGGTGCAATAGTGCATAGCCTCGGCGAGGGATTGGGGCGTTCCCGGCTCAACGAGGAGCTGCTCCAGATCGGCCGCCAGACGTTCGCGGTACGGGCTGAGAAGCTCACCGATTGACTGCACTGGCTGTTTGACCATAGGTGCCTCGTGATGGCCCGCCGGTGCGCCTTGCCTGGCGGACGGGTTATTATAGCAAATCGGTGACAATTCGCTATAATGCCTCGCGCTTCCGGATTGCCGAGGAGCAAGACAATGGCGAGAATTCACCCTACAGCGATTGTGGATCCTCAGGCCGAGCTGGCCGACGACGTTGAGATTGGCCCGTACTGCGTTATCGAGCCGGACGTGAAGATTGGCCAAGGCACGTGCCTGCGAGCGCACGTGGTAATCAGGCGTTACACCACGATTGGGCGGGGCAATACCATCGATCCGTTCACCGTCATGGGAGGTGATCCGCAGGATTACAAGTTCGACCCTGCCCAAGTCACCTATGTGCGAATCGGGGATGAGAACGTCTTCCGGGAGTGCGTGACCATCAGCCGCGCCACCGGAGAGGGAAAGAGCACCATCGTGGGCAACAAGACCATGTGGATGGCGTACTCGCACGCCGGGCACAACGCCGTCATCGAGGATGAGGTGATACTGGTCAATGGTGCGGCCGCGGGGGGCTACGCCGTGATCGGGCAGAAGGCGATACTCTCAGGCAACGTTATGGTCCACCAGTACACCTGGGTAGGCCGGATGGTCATGACCCGGGGCCAGAGCGGCGTCAGCGCACACGTGCCTCCTTACACCCTGATGGCTGATATCAACTGCTTGATCGGGCTGAACGCCGTGGGCCTGCGCCGGGCGCCGGATCTTACCGACGAGGATCGCAAGCAGATCAAGACGGCCTTCAGCCTTACGTATCGCAGTGGCCTGACGCCGGCCAAGGCGCTGGAAGAAATGGATGAGTGCAAGGATTGGGGTGAGGCAGCCGCCGTGTTCCGCGATTTTATCCGGCGCGTGGTGACGGCCGAAGAACCGTACAACCGAGGCCTCTGCCCGCTCAGAAGAAAGGTCGGGCGGAACTTGCGTCGCTGATATCGAGGGCCGCTCCCCACCGAACACCGCCGGCCGCGCCGGACAAGGGAGATTTACACGATGCAGCTTCGAGATGTTGAGTCGCTGGAATCCGAGGTGCGGCGGGCGGTCGAGGATGTCACCATCACCGACATCCACACGCATCTGTTCCCACCGTCACACGGGAAGCTGTTGCTGTGGGGCGTGGATGAGCTGCTGACCTATCACTATCTTGTTGCGGAGTTATTCACCGTTGCGCCGAGAAGCCTCACGCCCGTCAAGTTCTGGAAGCTGTCCAAAGCCCGGCAGGCGGACCTCATCTGGGAGCATTTGTTCCTCTCCGGCGGGGCCCTCAGCGAGGCCTGCCGTGGGGTGATCACCACGCTGAATATGCTCGGGCTGGACGTCGCAAAGCGCGACCTGGCGGGCGTCCGCACGTGGTTCAGCCGGCAGAAAATAGATGAGTACCTTCCGAGGGCCTTCGAGCTGGCAGGTATCGACTACGCCGTGATGACCAACGACCCGTTCAAGCCCCAGGAGGTAAAGCACTGGGAAGCCGCCAAGCCCTGCCCGGATTATCTCAGAACCGCGCTGCGAATCGACACGATGATTCTGGACTGGCCGGCCGCCTGCAAAACCATGTCTGCCGCCGGCTACAAGACCGACCCCGCGGGCGGGGCAAAGAGCTTCGCCGCGGCCAGGGAGTTCCTGCTTGACTGGGCAAAGAAGATCAAACCGCTGTACCTGGCCGCTTCGCTGGGCCCGGACTTTGCATACCCGTCCGAGGCGGCCGGTTGCGCGGTGATCCGGGATGTGGTGGTGCCGGCCGCGATGGCCCTTGGCGTGCCTTTGGCGATGATGATCGGCGTCCGCAAGCAGGTGAACCCGTCCCTCGCCGACGGCGGCGACGGTGTGGGCGTGGCCGACGTTACGGCCGTCCAGCACCTCTGCCAGGAATTCCCGAAGGCCAAGTTCATCGTGACGATGCTCTCAAAGGTCAACCAGCACGAGCTATGCGTTTTGGCCAGGAAGTTCGGCCGCCTGCACGTGGAGGGCTGCTGGTGGTTCTGCAACAATCCGAGCATTATCGAGGAGATAACGCGGATGCGTCTTGAGCTTTTGGGCACGGCCTTCACCGCTCAGCACAGCGATGCGCGTGTTCTGGACCAGGTCATCTACAAGTGGGCCCACACGCGGAAGATCGTAGCAGACGTGCTGGTGGACAAGTATACCGACCTGTTTGCCGCGTCCTGGCGGCCGACCGCCGATGAGATCAGGCGGGACGTGCGCGCAATCTTCGGCGGAAGTTTCGAGGCCTTCCTGGCAAAGTAGCTTTACAACGGCGGTTCCGGCCGGCGTGCAGAAAGCCGTTGAGCGGGATTAGCCTTCATGGTAAGCCGGTTGGGCCGGATGTAACGTGATTCGAGCCCCGACATCCTTAGGACCGGAGCAATAACGTGGCAAATGCATACTTCAGGATTGAGCGGCCCGCCAACGAGCCGGTATTGTCGTATGCCCCCGGCAGCGACGAACGCCGGCTGCTGAAGGCGAAGATCGAAGACCTTAGATCGCGACAGATCGAGATCCCGCTGGTCATAGGCGGCAGCGAGGTCCGCACCGGCCAGACGGGCGAGTGTCGCCCGCCCCACGACCACGCTCATTCCCTGGGCGTCTACCACAAAGCGGGGGCGAAGGAGGTTGCCGCCGCCATCGAAGCGGCGCTGGCCGCCCGGACAAGCTGGGCGAAGATGGCCTGGGAAGATCGTCTCTCGATCTTCCTGAAGGCTGCGGACATGCTCGCCGGGGCGCACCGGCAACTGCTGAATGCCGCTACCATGCTCGCCCAGAGCAAGAACGTCATTCAGGCTGAGATCGACGCGGCCTGCGAGATGGTGGACTTCTTCCGCTTTAACAGCTACTTCGCCACACAGATCTACAGCGAGCAGCCGGCTTCTGCCGAGGGCGTGTGGAACCGCGTGACGTATCGCCCGCTGGAGGGGTTTGTCCTGGCCGTCACGCCGTTCAATTTCATTTCGATAGCCGGCAACCTGCCGACGGTCCCGGCGATGCTTGGCAACGTGGTTGTGTGGAAGCCGGCCTCCTCGGCGGTCTATTCCGCCTGGTTTCTGATGGAGCTTCTGCGGGAGGCGGGCCTTCCCGACGGCGTGATCAATTTCGTCCCGGGCGGCGGCGCGGAGGTCGGCCCGGCGGCGCTGGCCAGCGAACACCTGGCCGGCGTTCACTTTACCGGCTCGACGAGCGTGTTCCAGCAGATGTGGAGCACGGTCGGGGAGAATATCTCCCGGTACCGCACGTATCCGCGGGTGGTCGGCGAGACCGGCGGCAAGGACTTCATCTTCGTGCACGAGTCTGCGGATGTCGCCGAGACGGTGACGGCGATGGTTCGCGGGGCGTTCGAGTATCAGGGCCAGAAGTGCTCGGCCGCTTCGCGGGCGTACGTGCCTGGCGGCCTCTGGCCTGAGCTGAAGGACCGGCTGCTCGCCCAGATCGGCGAGCTGACCGTTGGGCCCGTCGAGGACTTCACGAACTTCGTCAACGCCGTGATCGACCGGCAGGCCTTCGAGAGCATCAGGGACTACATTGAGTTCGCCCGCGGCTCCGACGATGCGGAAATCCTCATTGGCGGCGGCTGCGACGACTCGAGCGGCTACTTCATCCAGCCCACCGTTATCCTGGCCGCCAAGCCGGACTTCCGGACGATGGCCGAGGAGATCTTCGGCCCGGTGCTGACGATCTACGTTTACGACCCCGCCAAGTACGCCGAGACGCTCGAACTGTGCGACAGGACCTCCCCGTATGCCCTGACGGGGGCGATTTTCGCCCGCGACAGGCAGGCGATCGCTCAGGCCGCCGACGCGCTGGTGGACGCGGCAGGTAACTTCTACATCAACGACAAGCCCACCGGCGCGGTCGTCGGGCAGCAGCCCTTCGGGGGCAGCCGGGCCTCGGGCACGAACGATAAGGCCGGAAGCATGCTGAACCTTCTGCGGTGGGTTTCGCCCCGGACGATAAAGGAAACGTTCGTGCCGCCGACGGATTTCAGGTATCCTTTCATGGCGGACAAATAGGTGCGTTGGTGAAGAGGAAGACACCATGATGGAATACACGTTGGGGGTGATCGGTGCGGGCAACATGGGCGCGGCGATTCTTCGCGGCGCGGTCGAAACCAACTGCCTGGCTCACAACGCAATCGTCGCCTACGATCCGAACGTCAAGCGCGAGCAGCTGCTTGCGCTGGACTTCGGTATCCTCTGTGCCCAGGACAACAAGACCCCCGGATCCTGCCCGCATGTTCTACTGGCCGTCAAGCCCCAGGTCATGCCCGAGGTGCTCGACGAGATTGCGCCGATCATCCGCGAGGACGCCACGATTATCTCGATTGCGGCGGGCATTACGACGGCCTTTATCGATGAGAAGCTCGCCGGCAAGGGGCGGATCGTTCGCGTGATGCCCAACACGCCCATGCTCGTGGGGGCCGGAGTCTCTGCGATCGCAGCCGGGCCGCGGGCCACCGGCGAGGACGTCCACTGGACCCAGCGCCTGTTTGCCGCCAGTGGACTCACCGTGGTCATGGACGAGCAGCTCATGGACGCCGTGACGGGCCTGTCGGGCAGCGGGCCGGCGTACCTCTTCTACCTCATCGAGGCCATGACCGCCGCCGGAATTGCCGAGGGTATGGACCCCGACGTCGCCGAGATGCTGGCTACCCAGACCTGCATTGGGGCCGGCAAGCTGCTGGCCCACACGAAAACGCCCCCCGAGGAGCTCCGGGCGCAGGTAACCACGCCCAACGGCACGACCCAGCGGGCGATGGAGACCCTGGATGCCGCCGGTGTCAAGGATCATATCGTTAAGGCTGTCCGCGCCGCCGCCGAACGAAGCAGAGAGTTGGGCAAGTAGCGCGCGAGCTGCCCCACGGACAATCGGAACCCATCACAGATCGCTCTTGAGCTTTCTCAGCAGGTCGAGGGCATCCATTGGCGTGAGGTTCTCCAGGTCGGTTTCCTTGATTTGGCGTGCGGCCCTCGTGGCCGGATCTGCGAACAGCTCCATCTGGGCGGCCGCCGCCCGGGCCCGCTCGGCCAGCTCCGGCATGTCCAGCCCCTCAGCCAAGTGCGCCTGGAGTTGCGGCAGCAGGGCCCTTGCCCGATCGATTACCTCTTTCGGTACGCCGGCCAGGCCGGCCACGTGTACGCCGTAGCTGCGGTCGGTGCCGCCGGGTACGATTTTGTGCAGGAAGATGACCTGGTCGGCCCATTCGCGGACCGCCACGTTCAGGTTAGTCGTCCCGTCCAGCACGTTCTCGAGCTCCGTCAGCTCGTGGTAGTGCGTGGCGAACAGCGACCTGCACCCTATCCGAAGCGCAAGGTGCTCGCTCACGGCCCACGCCAGCGCCAGGCCGTCGTACGTGCTCGTCCCCCGGCCGACCTCGTCCAGGATCACCAGAGAACGGCTGGTCGCGTTGTTCAGAATGTTCGCCGTCTCCACCATCTCCAGCATGAACGTGCTGAGCCCACGGGCAAGCTCGTCGGCCGCTCCCACCCGCGTGAAGATCCGGTCGGCCAGGCCTATCGTGGCCTCGTCGGCCGGGATGAAGCTGCCGGTCTGAGCCAACAGCACCAGCAGGGCCACCTGGCGGATGTAGGTGCTCTTTCCAGACATGTTCGGCCCTGTGACTAGGAGCAGCCGGTTTTCCCGGTCATCCATATGGACGTCGTTCGGCACGAACTGGTCTCGGAGCTGTTCGGCCAGCACCGGATGCCTTCCGCCGACGATGTGCAGGACGTTTTCCTGCGTGATGACGGGCCTTCGGTAGCCGGCATCGAGGGCCAGTTGCGCCAGTCCGGCCAGCACGTCGAGCGTGGCCAGCGACTGGGCTGCTTTCTGAAACGCGGGCAGATGCTCGGCCAGCTGCAGTCGGACCTTCTCGAACAGATCGGCCTCCACGGCCTTTGCCCGCTCTTCGGCGGTGAGCACCTCGGATTCGTATTGCTTGAGCTCGTCGGTGATGTATCGCTCGGCGTTCTTGAGCGTCTGCTTGCGGACGTAATCGGGCGGGGCCTTGTCGGCCCGGGCCTGTGGCAGCTCGATATAGAACCCAAAGACCTTGTTGAAGCCCACCTTGAGATTGGAAAGGCCGAGGCGCTTGGCCTGCTCGGCCTGGTAACGCCCCAGCCAGCTTTGCCCGTCGGAGCTGATGCCGCGAAGCCGGTCCAGCTCGTCGTCAAAGCCCGCCGCGATGACCCCGCCGTTGCGCAGCACGTTGGGGGAGTCCGGATCAATCGACGCGGAAATCAGCGATACCTGCTCGTCAAAGCCGGTCAGGTCCGGAAGAAGTCCGACCAGGAGATCGGCGCTGTACTTGCCAAGGGCCGCCGTGAGCTTCGGCAGGAGCCGCAGCGTATTGCCAAGGGCCACCAGCTCTCGCGGCCTCACACGGGCCATGGCGATGCCCGCGGCGATGCGGTCGATCTGAGCCGACTCAACAAGATGTCCGCGGATCAAATCCAGTTGCTTGCGGTCGGTCAGCAGCTCTTCGACGGCGTCCTGGCGGGCGAGGATGGCGCTGTAGCCGGTCAGCGGGAAGGTAATCCATCGCTCCAGCAGCCGCGAGCCCATGCCGGTGCAGGTCTTGTCGATGCAGGCAAGCAGGCTGCCGGCACGCCGGTTCGTCCGCAGCGTGCGGTGTATCTCCAGGCACCGAAGCGTGTTGCCGTCGATGGCCATGTGGCCCGAGCGGTCGAACTTGCGAAGCTGGGCTATGTGGGCCAGGGCGGTCTTCTGCGTCTCGCGAAGATAGTCGATGATGGCGCCGGCTGCCGATATCGACTCATCCCATTCCTCGAAGCCGAACCCCTCGAGCGTGGTTGTGCCGAAGTGCTCGCGCAGCGCCTCCGTGGCCGTGTGGGCGTCGAACACCCAGGGCGGCCTGCTTGTGACCGCCGCGGATGTGCACTGCTCGAGCGACTCACGGAAATCCGGCGTGTCGTGCGCCAGCCCCTCGGCGATTATCACCTCTGCCGGACCGATCCGGACGAGCTCGTCCAGCACGTGCCGGGCCGGACTCTGCATCGCCCAGAAGGCGCCGCTGGAAAGTTCGACCCAGGCCAGGCCCGCCGCGCCGTCGTCCTGGCTTCCCGGGGTCGCCTTGGGTTTGGCCGCCCGCCATATTGCGGCAAGATAGTTGCCCTCACGCTGGTCCAGCAGGCCCTCGTCGGTCAGGGTGCCGGGAGTGATGAGGCGTACGATGTCACGTTTGACGATTCCCTTGGCCTGCTTTGCGTCTTCGACCTGCTCGCAGATGGCGACGCGGCATCCGGCCTTGATGAGTCTGGCGAGGTAGCTGTCCAGAGCGTGGTAGGGGATTCCCGCCAGCGGCACGGCGGACGGCCCCTTGCTGCGGCTGGTCAGGGCCAGCCCGAGCACGCGCGAGGCCAGACGGGCATCCTCGTAGAACATCTCATAGAAGTCGCCCATTCTGAACAGCAGGACATAGTCGCTGTACTGTTCCTTGAAGGCCTTGTACTGGCGCATTGCCGGCGTGTCGGTCTGCGGTTTGCTCTGGCTCACCGCAGCGATGATAGAGCGCGCCGGCGCAACAGGCAAGGGCAGGGCAGCAGCCCGTGCCGCTTTCTGATAGAATCTTCCCATGGGTTTGACCGAGTCCAAGGCTGGCGAGCTTGTTGAGGCGCAGCTTGGCCCGGGGCCGTGGCGTCTGGGGCCGTTTGGGGCAGGCAAGTTCTCCGAGACCTTTGCCGTCGAGGGCGACGCCGGCCGCTACGTGCTCCGCGTCGCCCCGCCGGATGACCTGCTGCAACTGTTCTACGAATACCGCATGATGCGCCAGGAACCGGCCATCCACGCGCGCCTGCTGGCTGAGACTGCCGTGCCGGTTCCGCCTATCGTAGCCCACGACTTCTCACGGAAGCTGATCGACCGCGACTATCTGATCATGCCGACAGTTCCCGGTCAGCCGCTCAGCAGCGCATCGCTTGACGCCGCCGGCCAAAGCAAGGCCCACCACCAGTGGGGCAGGTACGTGGCGGAGATTCACAGCCTCACGGACCCGCAGGGGCGGTTCGGCTATCTGGGCGAGCATCGCTGCATGGAACCCCAGCCGACCTGGGCGCGGGCCTTCGCCCAGATGTATCGCAGGGAGTTGGACGATATCGTCGGCTGTGATGTATATGACGCAGCGACGGCCGACATGGCAATGGAGCTGCTCGAAGAGAACATCGATGCGTTCGACTGCTGCCAGGAGCCGCATCTGCTGCACGGGGACCTGTGGGTGACGAATCTGCTGGTGGCCGAGGACGGCACGGTGACCGCGGTGCTGGACTTCGACCGCGCCTGCTGGGGCGATATCGAGTGGGACCTGGCCATCGCGGAGTACTGTGGGGTGACCAAGTCGGCCTTCTGGGACGGCTACGGCGGGCAGGTCCAGACGCACGTGGGGCAGGCGGCTGTGCGGAGAATGTTCTATCTGATGTATGAGCATCAGAAGTATATCGTGATTTCGATGAGCAGCCGTCGCAGCGACCCTCGCAGGGCTCGGGGTTATGCGGAGCAGTCTCTGTCGGCGATGGCGAGGTTTCGGCGGACGGGCAGAGCGGAGTTTTGAGGGCGGATCCCTGAGCGGCAAGGCGGGTTCTGGGGCGTAACTGGCAGGTGGAGATCCGATTGCACCTGGTATATACTGTCAAAATGGGTTTGTCCTGGACGGTGGGATGCTACTGTGGCAGGTCCGGGGGGCGCGGAGCGGGCGCGTAAAGACTGTTAATCTCTTGTAACGCCGAAGCTTATGCTTGCAGGCATGGGCGTTGCTTGTAGCATCCCTGCGATATCTGCGCCTCTGGTGCAGGGCAGACCGGCCGGTCGGTAGTGGCGACGCGGCTGGCCGGCCAACTGTAACTACTTGAAAATAAGAATCTTAACTTTGACCGAAAGGAGCATTCTCAGATGGCAGCCAAGCAGCTAGCACTCGAGAGTGACGCGCGTGAGTCCCTGCTGGCCGGTGTGAACAAGCTGGCCAGGGCGGTCAAGAGCACCCTCGGCCCGCGCGGGCGAAGCGCCATCCTGGACAAGGGATGGGGCGCACCGACGATCACCAAGGACGGCGTGGCCGTAGCCGAGGAAATCGAACTGGCCGACAAAAACGAGAACATGGGGGCGCAGTTGGTCAAGGAAGCCGCCTCCAAGACGTCCGACGCCGCCGGTGACGGCACCACGACAGCCACCGTGCTGGCAGAGGCTATCTTCGCCGAGGGATTGCGCAACCTGGCCGCTGGGGCCGACGCGATGTCCCTTGCCCGCGGCATCCGCAAGGCCGTGGAGGCCGTCACCAAGGAACTGGCAAGGATGGCCGTTCCGGTGGAAAGCGACGAGGACATCCGGAACGTGGCGTCGATCAGCGCCAACAACGATGAGACCGTGGGCAAGATGCTGGCGGAGGCCCTGGACAAGGTCGGTCGGGACGGCGTGATAACCGTTGAAGAAGGCAAGAGCATGGAGACGGCGGTTGACGTGGTTGAGGGCATGCAGTTCGATCGTGGTTTTCTCTCGCCGCATTTTGTAACGGACCCGGAGGCGATGGAGTGCGTTCTCGAGAAGCCTCTGGTGCTGATACACGAGGACAAGATCTCGAACGTGGCGAAGCTGGTTCCTCTTCTGGAGAAGGCCTCTAAGGCCAAGAAGCCTCTGCTGATAATTGCCGAGGACGTTGAGGGAGAGGCCCTTGCCACGCTGGTGGTCAACAAGCTTCGCGGCATCGTGAGCGTCTGCGCCGTCAAGGCGCCCGGCTACGGCGACCGCAGGAAGGCCCTGCTCCAGGATATCGGTACTCTCACCGGAGCCAAGGTCTTCACGAAGGACCTGGGCGTCGATATGGAGAACATCCCGCTGTCCGACCTGGGCCAAGCCAAGAAAGTCACCGTCGATAACGACAACACCACCATGATCGAGGGCGCCGGCGCGACCGGCGCCATCCAGGCCCGCATCACGCAGATCCGCGATGAGATCGAGACCACCACCAGCGACTACGACCGGGAGAAGCTCCAGGAGCGCCTGGCCAAGCTGGCCGGTGGTGTGGCGCAGATCAACGTGGGAGGGGCCACCGAGAGCGAAGTGAAGGAAAAGAAGGCCCGCATCGAAGACGCCCTGCACGCCACCCGGGCGGCGATCGAAGAGGGCCTGCTGCCGGGCGGCGGGGTTGCGCTGCTGCGGGCGCGCAAGGCCCTGGACAAGCTCAAGTGCAAGGGCGACGAGGCCACCGGCGTTGCGATCGTTCGGAAGGCTCTGGGCGAGCCGCTCAAGCAGATCGTGGCCAACGCCGGTCAGTCGGCCGCCGTGGTGCTCAGAAAGGTCGAGCAGGGCAAGGGCAACTTCGGCTTCGACGCCGAGGCCATGAAGTATGCCGACCTCGTCAAGGCGGGTGTTATCGATCCGGCCAAGGTCACCCGAACGGCGCTTCAGAACGCCTCATCCGTAGCGACACTGCTGCTGACCTGCGACTGCTGCGTGACCGAGGTGCCTAAGGAAGAAGAGGAGATGCCGGGCGGTCCCGGCGGCGGCCCCGGCGGCCCGGGCGGCATGGGTGACATGGGTGGCATGGGCGGCATGGGCGGCATGATGTAACTTCTAACCTGTCACGGCGATAAGACTGACGACAACGCAGAGATAAGCAGAAACAAGGAGATTCGCGGTATGGCAGTGAAACCATTGGATGATCGGGTGCTGATAAAGCAGAGTGACGCGGAAGAGACCTCCGCCGGCGGGATCGTGCTGCCGGATACGGCCAAGGAAAAGCCGCAGCGCGGCAGGGTCGTTGCTACGGGTCCCGGCAGGCTGCTCGACAACGGCAAGCGCGCCAAGATGAGCCTCAAGGCCAAGGATGAGGTCTATTACGGCAAGTATTCCGGCACCGAGGTGAAGATCGACGGCGAGGATTACGTGATCGTGAAAGAGTCTGACGTGCTGGCCGTCGTTAAGAAATAGTTAGATGGTTGATTTGGTTAACTGGTTGACTCGTTAACTGGCTTACTCGTTAACTGGTTGATCGGTTGACTCGTTGGCTGCTCAGCGCTGCGGGAGGCAATGGGCGGTGAGTCAGTGAACCAAGGAGTTGAATTATGGCTGCAAAGCAGATGCTGTACGACACGGACGCCCGCATGGCGGTTCTCAGCGGGATCTCCAAGCTGGCTGCGGCGGTGAAGGTCACCCTGGGCCCCACCGGGCGGAACGTCCTTCTGGAGAAGTCCTACGGCTCGCCCAAGGTTACCAAGGACGGCGTATCGGTCTCCAAGGAGATCGACCTGCCTAGTCCCTTCGAGAACATGGGCGCGAAGATGGCCAACGAGGTGGCCTCGAAGACCTCGGACGTTGCCGGTGACGGCACGACCACGGCGGTGGTGCTGGCAGAGGCGATGATGACCGTAGGGCTGAAGAACGTGACGGCCGGGGCCAATCCGATGGCGGTTCGGCGCGGCATCGAAATGGCGGTTAATGCAACCGTCGAGTCCATCGCGAAGCAGGCCGTAGCGGTCAAGGGCGTCGACGACCTCCGCAACATTGCGTGCGTCTCTGCAAACTGGGACAGGGAAGTAGGCAACCTGATTGCCGAGGCGTTCGAGAAGGTCGGCGCGGACGGGGTCATCGCGGTCGAGGAAGGCAAAGGCATCGCCAACGAGTTGGAGATAGTGGAGGGCATGCAGTTCGACAAGGGCTTCATCTCGCCTTATTTCATCACCAATCCGAACACGATGGAGGCGGTGCTGGAAGACGTCTATATACTGATCCACGAGAAGAAGATATCGTCCATTCGCGAGTTGGTGCCGCTGCTGGAGAAGGTGTCGGCGGCTGGCAAGCCTCTGCTGGTGGTGTCGGAGGATGTAGAGGGCGAAGCCTTGGCCGCCTTGGTGGTCAACAGACTTCGCGGAGTACTGAGTGTCTGTGCGGTCAAAGCTCCGGCCTTCGGCGACAGGCGCAAGGCGATCCTGGCCGACATCGCGACGCTGACGGGCGGGAAGATGATCAGCGAGGACCTGGGCGTCAAGCTGGAGAGCATCGAACTGAGCGTGCTCGGGCGGGCGAAGCGGATTGTGGTGAACAAGGACAACACGACAATCATTGAGGGCGCGGGCAAGCGGAAAGAGATCGATGGCCGGACTGAGACGATCCGCAGGCAGATCGAGAAGACCACCAGCGACTATGACCGGGAGAAGCTCACGGAGCGTCTGGCCAAGCTAACCGGCGGGGTGGCGATAATCAGCGCCGGTGCTGCAACCGAGACCGAGATGAAGGAACGCAAGGATCTGATCGACGATGCCGTGCACGCCACCCGCGCCGCCAGCGAGGAGGGCGTGGTTCCCGGAGGCGGTGTCGTGTTCCTGCATGCCGCAGATGCGGTCAAGGCTATCAGGGACAAGGCCAAGGGCGATGAGAAAATCGGCGTGGACGTCGTCGCCAGCGCGCTGTTGGCCCCGGCTACTCAGATTGTTGATAACACCGGGGAGGACGGCGAGGTGGTGGTGGCCGAAATCCTCGAGAAGGCTGGGAACATCGGTTACGACGCCGGCAAGGGCGAGTACGTGAACATGGTGGCAGCTGGCATCATCGACCCGGCCAAGGTTTCGCGCATCGCCATTCAGAATGCCGCATCCGTCGCCTCGCTTCTGCTGACGACGGACCTGATGGTCGCCGATTACGACGAGAAGGCTGAAGAGCAGGTACCCGGAGCAGTGCGCTGAGGCGATTGACGATTGGTGATTGTCGATTGAGCTGTGAAATCTGACAGGGCGGCGCTCTGGCCGGCGGTGGTCGAACAGCAATCGAAAATCTTCGATCGGCAATGGGTTATGCCTGCCAAGCGTGACTATTACGAGGTACTGGGTGTTGATCGGCCGGCAAGTCCCGAGCAGATCAAGCGCGCATATCGCAAGGGGGCTCTGGAGTATCACCCCGACAACTTCAAGGGCGACAAGGCCGAGGGGGAGGCGAGGTTCAAGGAACTAGCCGAGGCCTATGAGGTGCTTTCCGACCCGGTGAAACGCCAGCGTTACGACCGGTACGGGCATGCAGGCCTGCGCGACGTGGGGTTGCATGACTTCTCGACCATGGGCTTCGGGGACATCTTTTCGATGTTCGAGGACATCTTTACCGGGATGGGTTTGGGCGGCGAGGCACGGGCATACGGGGATCGGGGGCTTGACCTGGAGACGCAGATAGAACTGTCTTTGGAGCAGGTCGCCACCGGTATCGACCAGACGTTGGAGTTTGAGCGAATGGACCTGTGCGACAAATGCCGGGGCAGCGGCTCCAAGCCCGGCAGCCCACCGACAAAGTGCGACTCCTGTGGCGGCTACGGCCGGATACAACAGCAGGTGCAGGGCTTTTTCGGCGTCAGTGTCCGCATCGTACCTTGCCCAGCCTGCAAGGGCGAGGGCAAGGTGATTGTTGACGCATGCGACGACTGCGACGGCAGCGGTCGCATGCGAAAGAAGCGCATCCTCACAGTGCATGTTCCGGCCGGTGTACCGGACGGGCAGCTCGTGCGTGTTCGGGGAGAGGGCGAGCCGAGCTCGGCGGGAACCAGCCGGGGAGACCTTCACTGCTATGTGTGTGTCAAGCCTCACCCTCTGCTTACCCGCCGAGGCGACGACCTGATTTGCCACGTGCCCATCAGCTTTTCGGTTGCGGCGATGGGAGGGAGGACCGAGGTGCCCACGCTGGCCGGGCGGGAAGAGATTGAGATTCCCGCCGGGACGCAGAACGGCGACGTTATCACGCTGAAGAAGCGTGGTCTGCCGTCGCGGCGGGGATCCAGGACCGGCGATCAGCACGTGCAGGTATTCGTGGAAGTCCCTCGAAAGCTTACAAAGCGGCAGCGCGAGATCCTGGAACAATACGCAAAGACCGAACGAGTGAGCATGACACTGGAAAGGAAGGGCTTTCTCAAGAAGCTCAAGGAGTACTTTACTTCCGGTTAGGATTGACGGATGACGGCGGGCAAGGCGCGGAGCGGGTGCAGCGCAGAAGAAGGACCCACCATGACGAAGAAGAGAAAGAAAGCCGGGAAGACTCAAGACGCGCAGGAGACAGCAGAGGTTGATCGGGAGCAGACGCCGGAAGACGCTGCGACCGAGGCGCAGGACCTCTCCGCTGAGCGAGACGACCTGATGGAACGCCTGCAGCGGGTTTCTGCCGACTACCTGAACTACCAGAAGAGGGTGCAGCGCGATATTTCTGAGGTGCGCGAGTTCGGGAATGCCGACCTGGTAAGGAGCCTGCTGCCGGTGCTGGACGACATGGAGCGAGCCCTGGCCACCGCCAGAGAGAATCACGGAAAGGACGATCCCCTCTTTGGCGGGCTCCAGCTGGTCCACGACAAGGCAGTGGAGACACTGGCCAAGTTCGGCCTGCGTGTGATCGAGGCTGACGGAAAGGCCTTCGACCCGGAACAGCATCTGGCCGTGATGCAGGAGCCATCCGGCGATCATCCTCCCCAGACGGTTCTGCGGGTGATCGAGAAGGGCTACGAGCTCAAGGGCCGTCCGATTCGCGCCGCCACCGTCGTGGTGTCCAAGGCGCCTGAAGATGACGATTCAACGCAACAGCAGCGTGACTGAAGAGCGACAAAGTTGCCGTTGACGCCACCAGCGGGTGAGACTGGAAGATATCGCCTCGCAGCCGGCTCGTACGCCGGATGATCTGCCGGGCGGATTTCACTTGGAAACTCAGAGCTGCTCTGGTCGGGAGAAATCATTTGCAGCGCGGTTTGCTGGGCGTATAATTTCGAGTCAGCCCCTCAACGCACCGGGCGGGATGGGCCACGAGCGCGCAAGGGTCCCATCTTGTGCTATCTGGGACGTTGCGGTTCTAGCGACACTGTGGGGCGATAACGATCGGCTTTGAGGTCATGCCTGGCGGCATGGCCGAAACGAAAGGACCTGGGCATGGCTGACGGACAAAACGAGGTTAGGCGTGTGAATTGGGACGAGGTCTTCGGTTTCTCGCATGTCTTCAAGAGCTTCCGGATGGCGATTCACCCGAGCAAGCTGCTTCTGGCGTTGGCTGCAATAGCGCTGGTCTACGTGGGCGGCTGGCTGCTCGACGGGATATGGAGGTTGGGCAGCGGGTACGTTCAGCGCGATGCGATCGCCAGGCATTCTCGCCTCAGCGGCAGTGCCTTCGATGACGCACGTGCCGCCTGGCAGGACAGCCGTGCGAAAAGGGCCGCCGACGTATGCGAGAAAGCAATCAACCAGAAGCGCAGCCTGAGCGCGTACATGGGCAATATGGGCGTGAGCGTCACGGGGGAGCTTTACACGGCCTTCAGTGAACGTGTACGCGAGAAGAACGCGGATGATTCGGACAGGGAGGAGTCGGACAGTAAGGTTCTGCTGGCTGAGGCGAAGAAAGACTGGGCCGCGGTGCTCGAAGATGCGAAGGAGAAATTCGCAGAAGAAGTGAGCCGCATCGAGCGTCTGCTGGAGGATGCCGAGGCGCAAGCGGAGGACAAGATTGACGACCTCAGCGGTGCCAAGCAGGATGAGGCCGGCAGGAGGCTCAAGAACGATCTTCGTCTTGCCAAGTACGCCCTTACCGCCAGGAGGCAGGGCTTCAACCGGACGATCGAGGACATCAGGGGGTACGGCATCTTTGACACTTTTCTGAGCCACGAGGGCCGTTGCCTGACCAATGCGACGCTGGCCCTGTGCCGCGGCGACATAAGGGGCGGGCTGGCAGGCTATCAGGCCGTCCGCCGGGCCAAGCGCGAAGGTGTCGCGCTGCCCCAAGGGGCCATCGTCTCTGGGGGTGCCGACCAGGGCGGCGTTCTCTACTGGCTGTTGGTCGCCGGTGGCGGCTGCTGCTGGCTGCTGAGCCAACACTGGGCCTTCGGGGTGATTCTCCTGGTGATCTGGTTGGCAGTGTGGTCTCTGTTCGGCGGGGCCATACATCGAATCGCCGCCCTGCAGGCAGCAAGAGAAGAAAAGATCTCAATCCGACAGGCCCTGAGGTTCTCGGCGGGCAAGTTCTTCAGCTTCTTCACGGCTCCGCTGATCCCAGGGCTGGTGATAGTGATCATCGGGCTTCTCATTGCTCTCGGTGGGCTGCCGGGCAACCTCTATGGCCTCGGCGCGTTATACCTCGGCCTTTTGTGCGGCCTGGCGCTCTTGGCGGGGCTGGTCATTACGTTCGTGACTATCGGGCTGTTCGCTGGTGCGGGGCTTATGTATCCGACGATCGCAGTCGAGGGTTCCGACAGTTTCGACGCGATAAGCCGCAGCTTCTCATACGTGTTCCTTAAGCCGTGGCGGGCGCTGCTTTACGGCCTGATGGCGCTGGTCCACGGTGTGGTCTGTTATGCCTTCATCAGGGGCTTTGCTCTCATCGTCCTGAAGTGCACACGATTCTGGGCCGATGTGGGTGTCTGGCAGAGCGGGCAGACGCTTCCAGGGGCAGAGAACAAGCTGGTCTTGATGTGGCCTGAGCCCACATTTGCCTCGCTGCACGGGCCGATCCCGTCGGAGGCACTGACCGGCATGGAATACGCCGGGGCGCTGCTGATGACCTTCTGGGTGTACATCGTCGTCGGCCTGGTTGCGGCCTTCGTGCTCAGCTATGTCTCGAGCGCCAGCACTACGATCTACTATCTGCTGCGGCGCAAGGTGGACGCGACCGACCTTGACGATGTGTACGTCGAAGAGGCCGAAGAAGAGCAGCCACCCGCCGAAGAGCCTGAGGAACCCGCGCCCGGCGAAACGGAAGAGTCCGAAGAACAGGCCGAGCAGCCGCCTGCCGAAGAGACGCCCTCTGAATCGCAGGAAGACGCCGGCCAAGGCGAGGAAAGCGAAGAAGAGCAGCAGGAATAGCGCCTGCCCGCCTTGTTTGGCGGCGCGTCGTGACCCACACGGCTTATCCGTGGATTCTTGCGTGCTCGGCCTTGGAGAATCGATCGGTCATCCCGGCTATGTAATCGCACGTGACACGCGGCAGCCCGTCGCTGTCGATCCGACGCCGATAGCCGTTTGGCAGCAGGTCTGGACTGGCCAGATATGCTGAGAACAGATCGCTGATGATCCGCCTGCACTGGCGGTCCTGGCGAGCATTTTCCCCACCCAGGTAGACTTCTTGCAGCAGGAAATTCTGCAACTGCTTGACTTCCTCCGCCATGTGCTCTGAAAACGCCACGCATCTGCGCGGCGCCGCGCGGATGTCGGCAAGGCATGTAATTTCCAGCGAGGAGATGTTGTCTGTGGTGGTTTGGATCAGGTCGTTGGCCATGGCCACCAGCACGGCCTTGGTCGGGCCGGTTCGAGTGTGGATCGGCCCTCGGCTGGCTGCGGCCTTTTCGGCGGCGGCTGAAGCGTGCCGCCACAGCGCCAGGTCTTCCAGGCGGCGGGTTGTTATCAGATCTGCGGCCAGGGAGTCTTCGAGATCCGCCGAGGTGTAGGCGATCTCGTCAGCCAGGTCCACCAGTTGGCCCTCCATGGGCGCGAAGGTCCCCGGCTTGAAATCTTCGCAGGCGGGGGTGTCGTAAGCCGTTTCGTGTCGGGCAAGACACTCGCGGACAGCCCGGGTGAGGTTCAGCCCTCGGAACCGGTCATAGGGGTGCTCCAGGTAATCGACCACTCTCAATGACTGGCGGTTGTGCTCGAAGCCGCCGTGTTCGGCCATCAGCTCATCCAATGCCGCCTCGCCGGCGTGGCCAAACGGCGGATGGCCGAGGTCGTGGCCCAGCGCCACCGCTTCAATTAGGTCCTCGTTCAGCTGCAGGGTGCGGCCAAGGCTCCTGGCTATCTGGGCGACCTCGAGCGTGTGTGTCAGTCTGGTGCGGAAATGGTCGTGCTCGTGTGGGACAAACACCTGCGTCTTGAAATCGAGGCGGCGAAAGGCGTGGCAGTGGAGGATCCTGTCGCGATCTCGCTGAAAGCAGGTGCGATAGTGATGCGTCTCTTCGGGGAATTTTCGTTCACCGCAGTCGGCTTCGGCAACGGCGTAGTCGGCCAGCCACTGGGCATGATGTGACTCATAGATTTCGCGCGGGCTTGGCGTGGCGCTGTCAGTCACGTGGTCTGCTCGGGAGGTTCAGTTCGTCGCCGGCTCGGCGAAGCAGGGCGTAGATTTCCGTCAACGATGTATGGATCACGCGGACGTCACCGAGGACACCCATGAAGTTCGTGTCTCCGGGCCATCGCGGCACGATGTGCACGTGCAGGTGCGCGGGCAGGCCTGCGCCCGCGCATCGCCCGATATTCGTGCCGATGTTGAACCCCTGAGCGCTGATCGCATGTGTCATCACGCGCTGGAGGTCGGTCAGCAGCGACATCATCTCCAGCATGGCTTGGTCTGAAAGATCGGTCAGGTTCGCCACATGCTCCAGCGGGGCGACCAGCGCGTGGCCGCCCGTGTAGGGATACCGGTTGAGCACCGCCATGCAGTGGCCGCTGCGCCAGAGCACGAGGTTCTGCTCGTCGCGGTCGGCCTGATCTCGGCATCGGCACAGGAAGCAGTCGTCATCCGGCTCGGCGAGCGAATCAATGTATTCCATCCGCCACGGGGCCCAGATGTTACGGTTCCGCTCGCTGGACGATCGTTCATCGCTCATGGTGGCAATATACCAGCAAGCCCGCGCCAGGACAACCGGACTGGCCAGATCCCAGATGGATTCGGCTGTGCTGTGGTTGCCTGAAGGCCTCTGGGGCGCGCAGGCCGACGCGAGTTGCGTGGTTTGGCCCGGAATTGCCCTTGACGGCAATACCGTCAGAGATTAGAATTGGTGCGGGTCAGTGGAGCCCGGTAGGGCGCCGGACACGTCATGAACATTGGCAGGTTATCATCGGTTCGGCGGGTGGTTGTTTTGTCCCGCGATAGAGGGTTCGCAGAGATGCAGGGCCGGGTAGCGCCTGCGAATGAGCAGATCGTGCGCGTGCCGAACGGGTATGAGGCCACCGCTGAAATCCTGGCCGAAGACGCCGCGGTCCTCCTCATCGACCTCCGCGCACTTGGCAGCAAGCACCTGCGCCTTCTTGAAGTTGCCCGGGAAGCAGGCGTGGAAATACTCGTGGTGGGCACGATACCGGCCGGGATGAACAGCGACGTCCTCAGCGGGGCCAGGCTCTTGGCCAAGAGCGATCTTCCCGACGCGATAGGACGTATTGTGGGCGAAGAGATGCGCCCGCAAGTGGGCGCGGTCAGACGCGCCGGCGAGCCGTCCGAAGCGGAAGATATCGATCGGGAGGCTCGTAGCGAGGTCCAGGAGCCCACGGCCGTCAAGCTTGCTCCGGCAAAGTCCCCGCCCAAGGGCCGCGTGAAAGCCCCCGCCGGCGATTACCAGGAGCTCCCAGACATGATCCAGCAAGAGGAGGCGCTGCTGACGCCGGAGGAACTGTCCGCTCTGCTGGAGGATGAATCGTGAGCGGTGGGCCGAACATCCTCGTACTGGCTGACGAACCGCGCAGCGGAGAGCTGGCCAAGCTCGTTGGCCCTGATCGATGTGTCCTTCACGCTGACCCATACGATGCGCTGGTGGCCATGGGACGCAGGCCGTGGTCGGCGGTGCTGCTGACGGCGCCGCAGCCGGATTTCCCCAGTTTGTGCAAGGCGGCTCGAAGGTTACAGGCGGAGGCGCGGATTTTCGCGTTGTGCGGCCCGGCGGGTGAGGCGGAGGCCCGGCCTCTGGTGGGGGATGTTCTGGACGATTATTTCATCTACCCTCCTGTGCAGGCGGACATATCGCGGTTGCGTGAAGGGACGCTTGTCAAGCCCCCCGCTAGGGGCCCTAGGGGCCTGGGGCCCCCGGGCGGGCTGCCAGAGCGGCAGGATGTACAGGGGTCGAAGGTGATTGAGAAAGGGGAGGGGATCTCGCCGAGCGATTTGGCGCGGCTCGTCGATGCATCTTCCAGCGTGCGATCGCTGGAAGCCCACGTGGCGGACATGGTAGGCAGGTACGTGTCGGCCCCGCTTGAGTGGCTGGACGCGGCCGGGGCGCACGAACGCGCCGAGCCGCTGCTGACCCTGGACGTGGGGCAGGTGAGGCGCGTGCTGGTGCCGGCTGACGGGCAGGTACTGCCGGAGCCGCCGACCGGACTGCTGTCCGCACTGGAGGGGTGTCTGCCGTCGCTTGTCACGTCCGTAACGCGAACCGAGTCGCTTCGTCGCCTGGCCGTTATCGACCACCTGACCGGGGCGTACAACCGCCGGTATTTCTATCAGCTGACCGACCGGATCCTGCTGCAGGCCGGTCGGCGGAATCTGCGCGCCTCGCTGCTTCTGTTCGACATCGACGACTTCAAGCATTACAACGACACGTACGGGCATGCCAGCGGCGATGAGATACTCAAGGAGATCGCCGCCCTCATGAAGGACGTCACCCGATCGCACGACATCGTTGCCCGGATCGGCGGAGACGAATTCGCTATGCTCTTCTGGGACGAGGGCCAGCCACGTACCCCAGGCAGCAAAACCCCCGAAAACGCATTCATCCTGGCTGACCGATTTCGAAAGGCTGTGCAGAATCACGCCTTCCCTTCGCTGGGGCCGGAAGCTACCGGTATACTGACGATTTCCGGTGGGCTTGCCACGTTCGGCCGCGACGGAAGAACGTGCCGTGAGCTTCTCCGCAAGGCGGACGAAGCCCTCAGGACGTCCAAGCAAACCGGCAAGAACTCAATCACGCTTATCGGGGCGACTTAGCATCACGTTCCGGCTGGGCCTCTGGGCCGGGATCAGCCGGACAATTCCATCTTGCGTCTTTCGATAATCGCTTTCTTGTCGGGAGGCATGTCATCTTCGGCCAGGAGGGCGTTGCAGCCGTCGATGAAGAACTCCCTGGCGAATTCCGTGGTATAGACGCGGTCTGCTTCGCTGCGTGCCTTGACGGTGTTGAGAAACCCCTGGAACTGCTCGAAGTAGCCGCCGTAGATGTGGAACGAGTCGGCCATGTGGATGTAATGCCCCGGCTCGACGCCCAGCTGCCCTGCGATCTGACGCTGGAGCTCCGTGAAGGCGTACATGTTCATGAAGGCCGCCTTGAAGGCGTCGTTGCTGCGCATGTGGGCGTTCATGTGAAGCTTGCCGTCTGAGATTCTGAACCAGAGCCGCTGGAGGCAGGTGGGGTCGTCTATGTTCATGTCCTTCCAGACCTGGTAGGTGACGGCCTGCGCCCTGCGGGTGTGAGGGGCCTCTTTGAGCCTGGCGATCAAGGAGGCGATCTGGTCGAAGACGCCCATTTCGCCGACCCGGTATTCAAAAAGCCGCTCGTGGTAGGTGTATTCCCACTTGCCCGCGGATGGGTCAATCCAGTGGTCGTGGGCGCCGTAGAGTATTTCCGAGCGGTACTTCTCCAGGTCGTCGAGCCCGCCGGGAAAGGCACGATGTATCCGTGGTTCCTCGAACGGTCTGGTCACGTGGATCAGGGCGCTGACGTCACGGCTGGGCGGGTCCCCGGACCGGTCATACTCAGTCGGGAAACTCTCCCCGTGATCCCAGCAGGCGATGACGGCCTTCTCCCAGGCAAGCGGAAGAGGTCCTTCAACGATGTGGATCGATTCCATATCTCGCGTCCTTGCAAAACGGCAGAAGCAGTATCCTTTCGGTCCGTAGCCGGCCTTTGGGCGGACGCCCACGGCTGCGCATCACTATTAATAGGTTCCGGGACTCGCCCAATCAAGCCTTTAGGTGATACTTTCTGACCCGTCCCGCCCGTGCGGACGCTTCACGTGTGGGCGATCTCGTCGCAGATCCGCCGGATACTCTCGACGATTGTCTGCGTCGCGGGCCTATGCAGGCGTTGGGCGTTTGTGCTGAGTTCCTTCAGGGCGTCCTGGTCGGCCAACAGGCGGCGGACCGTCTCGGCTACCTCGTCGTCCTTGCGCGCGATAACCGCCGCGCCCTGGCGGGCCAGATACTCAGCGTTGCCGCGTTCGTGCCCCGGCACGGGATTCATCAGCACCATCGCCCTGCCCTTTGCCAGGCACTCAGCGGTGGTGATACCTCCGGTCTTGGTGACCATCAGCGATGCCACCTCGACGAGTTCGTGCACTTGGTCGCTGAAGCTCAGCGGCTTGAGGCGGGGGTTTGATGTGGCAGCTTGGGACAGGTTTGCCAGCAGCTTCTTGTTCCTGCCGGCCAGCACGATCACGAAGGCGTTAGGGCAGGCCAGCAGTATCTCCTGTGCGGTCTTGACAATCGGCCCGCATGTAAAGTCTGTACCACCGGCCAGCAGGATGATCTTCTTGTCAGCAGGCAGGTGCCAGTCTTCCATGATCTTCCGGCGGTCAAGGCTTTCGGTCCATTTGGGATGGATGGGAATGCCGCTGACGGTTATCTGCTCGTCCCTGATGCCCCAGCGCCGCAGCAGGTCGGCACTGTAATCCGCCGGGACGAACCAGTGGTGCACGTTCTCGGCGTACCAGAAGCGGTGGATCTGTATGTCGGTGACCACCACGAGTTGCTTGGCTTTGAGTTGGCCCTGGCTGATCATTCTGCCGACCACCGGCGCGGCCAGAAAGTGCGTGTCGACTATCACGTCGGGGCGGTACTCCAGCAGGCGCCGGGCAAATTGCCTCATAGCCAGACGCTCGGTCCAAAGCCTTCGTCGTTCCACCACGCTTCGTCCGGGTCTGTGTGGACGATCGGTCAGCCGGTAGCCCAGCCCGTACAGGCTGCGCAGCTTTGTCATTCCAAGGGCGAAGCCCCCGGCGTAGTACGCGCGGAACACCCGAGGGGTGAAGGTCAGCACATCGTCACACGCCACGTCGATCTTCGCGGCTGTGGACTTCAGCGACTGGACGATCGCCTGTGCGGCGGAATTATGCCCGGCCCCGATCGACGCGGTGGCCACCAGCACGCGCGGGCGTGATAATGTTGCCTGCTTCTGCGTGCTCATGGCTTGGTGGTGTCCTCGTCCGGCAGAGCGGCCAGGCACTTGATTGCGAGCCGCTGCCAGGGGCTCACCGTACCGTCGACTACCCGCTGGAAATAGGTCCGTGGCTTCTTGATCTGTTGCACCTGCTGCCGCAGCTCGCTGCGGAGCGCCAGTTGGCCCAGCTCATAGTTTGCCTCGATCATGGCGTCCGTGTCGGGTCCTGCCAGGCCCAGGAGAATCTTTGCCGCTGCAGGCACGTCGGGATTTGTCCGGGCCGCTGCAAGACGAAGGTTGTCGCCCAGGGCGGTCCCGCTGTACTTTGACGCCAGCAACTTGAGCTTCTCGTGGTATTCCAGTTTGTTCGGGTCCTCATTCAGGTACGCCGCCAGGGCCTGGGCGCATTTCTGGTCCTTGAGCACCTTGTTTCTTTCCATCAGCCACACAAGACGCTGCGCCTCAAACAGGGCGTTCTCGTAATGCCCGTCAGCGGGAAGGGCCATCCGCGGCAGAAAGATTCCGCCGATCTTTCCGGACTGGGGCGCTTCCGCGGCGGCTACCGCTTCCACGAGGCCCGCCGCTGCCGTCCGCAGCAGCTCATCCGCCCGAAGCGGGTTGTTGTTGCGCATCGCCAGTTCGCCCAGGCGCCGCCGCCCGAGAGCGGCATAGCTCGCCCCGCCGTACTCCTTCACCAGCCGCTGCCAGGCATCCTCCGCTTCCGGTTGGCAGTGCCGCGATGTGTACTTTACCATCCCCGCCTCGTACGCCCGATGGTCCACCCGGAGGCTGATGCAGTGGGCCTGCATCCACAACACCTCCGGCGCTCGCCGGCTGCGCGGATACCGGGCCACGAACTTCCGGCAGTCGTTCGCAAAGTTGCCACGCTTGGTCTGCAGTTTGCCCGCGGCGTGCACCAGCAGGTCGTCGGAGCCGAGGCCGGCAGCCTCGGCCTTCAAATCGCTCTTCGCCATCGGCTCGAAGTCGCTGATCCCGGGCGCCAGGCGGCGGGCGAGTAGGCAGTACGCCAGTTCGTCCGAGCCCACTTGGCTGTAGAAGGCTACCATGGGTCCGGCCAGCGTCAGTGCCAGCACCGGCCAGATGACGCCGGGTTTGAACCTGGTTACTCTTGCCAGCGAAAGCACCGCTGCAGCGGCCAGCACCGCTGCTACGATCGATATGACGAACGGGGCATAAAGCACCCATCGCTGAAGGGGCACCACGGCCACGGTGTCAACACCCATGAAGCCCAGGATGTAGAGGTAGCCGGCGATCGGCAAGATTCCCAGAAGCACCGCCACGAACGGCATGTCGCTTCGAAGCTGCGTGCGTGCGGCGAGCATGCACCCCAGCGCCGTCACCAGTGCAAGGGCAGGCGCATGGGCCACTGCCGCCACAAGAAGAAGAAACAAGACCACGAAGCGAAGGGGATACAGCACCGCAACGATTATCGGCACGAACACCGTTGCCCCCAGCAGCAACCCGGTTACCAGGATCATCCACGGGTATCTCAGGATGCCCAGAACCTGGATGAACGCCTGCCCGACGGGGTTCTTCAGGTCGCCGGCGTAGGCGCTGAGAGAAAAGTCCATCCATTGGCCCGTGGCCAGATACTGCCAGAAGGCGCAGACCACGGCAAAGCCGGAAAGGTTGACGACCATGAACGTCCCGGTCCGCCACCAGGACACAGGTTGCAGCAGCGGCGCTTTGCCGCGGTGATGATCGTATGTTCCGTTGTTGCCTCTAGCCATCGCTCGCTACCTGGGGAGCTCCGCGAATTACAGGGTCCGCGCCTGCCCACCTGCCGCCAGGCAGGAATTACCCGAATTTCACAAATCCGTCTCTACTTCTTCTGCCGCGCCTGCAGCCATATGCGGTAGGCAATGTTGTTCTTCAGGAAAATAGTGAAAGCCGTCTCGTGCGGCCAGGGATATGAGACGATCTCGTTGTGCCGCTTGCCGCCCTCGATGAGGGACTTCGACTTCAGTATCGGTATGCGGCCCTGTCTGTACTTGTGGTTCCACTCCGCGCTCTGCGGCGTGCCGAGCAGTATCAGCCCGACCTCGTATCGTCCGATGTTCTTGTTGTCGGTCGTGCCCTCCATGTAAAGATCATAAGTGTGGCCGTCGAAGACCATGTCGTTGTAGCTGCTGCCGTCCGGCTTGTGCTCGGCAAAGCTCGTCATCTTCCTGTAACGGTACTTTGTCAGGTTCAGGCCGGGGAATATCCTGGTAACGAACTTCGGAGCGGCCCGCCCTTCGACCAGCCCGTCCAGCGTGACGGTCTTGGAATTGCCCTTCGGCCTCATTGGATAGCGCGAATCGAGGGCATTTGCCAGCATGTCGCGAAGGGCAACCGTCAGATCCTCGGTTCGGTTGAAGTAGCCGTAAACCGTGTTACCCGGGAAGTATCTGGCAAGCTGCGGCTGGATGTTCTTCGCCGCGTTGACGTCACGTACCGTGCCCTCAATCTTCACCAACGGCGCCGCGTCGGCGAAATGCACGTCGTAGCGAGTCAAGATGGTTCCGCCGTTGACCAGCGTGGAGTAACTGAGCTTGCCCTGGCCGCGAACGGCCGACGCGCGCAGCGACAAGTGCCGGGCATCGTAAGACTGACCCACAGCCGGATCGTAGGTTACCAGGTGCTCCACGTCGAGTCGTCCGGCCAGGTTGGCCGACATCACGTGCGGACGGAGCTTGTCGATGAGTCCCTGGACCTTGTTCGCCAGGGCCTCGGCATCTTCGGCCGACAGCTTGCCCGACGGCTCGGAGTTCTCCTGCGGCTGAAACCACTCGGCCAGGTCGCGGGTGTCGAGGTACTTGCCGAGCAGGTGAAAGGTGCCGGCCGGCTTGTCAGGCCAGCCCGATATGTCTACCAGAAGGTGCATATCGTTCTTGCCGATACTGATGCTCAGACCGTTGGTCTTGGCGCGGCTGAAACTGAACTTGTCGCCCTTGACCTTGACATTCCACAGTGCGGCTTGCCCGCGTACCTTGACATCCTTGCCGCGGAATCGCCCACCCAGGCCGTTGGTGCTGAATTTCACCTCCGGAATGTGCCCGTCGTTGGCGGCCAGCCACCGCGCCTCGAGATGTACATCGCCGGCAAGGACATAGTCCTTCAGAGCAGGCAGCAGGGCATCGAGGGTGTCGGCGCGGCTCGTCCGCGCCACCACGTGCACACTCGTGGGCGTCAGCAGGATCGGGGAGGCCTCTGTGCCCAGCGCGATATCAGCCGCGGCGCTGCCCTCTATATCCACCTGTCCCACGGTCAAGCTGAACTTCTCGACGTTCAGTCGCTTCATGTCCGCCGAGACGCTGGCCGTCACGTTCGCCCTTGCGGGAAGGTCGGGGCGTTTGGTGATGCCCGCGGCGTTCTTGGCCGCCAGGTTGGTGGCATCGATGTGGGCCTTGACCGATATAGTCTTGTCGTTGCGGTCGACTTTGGCGTTGGCCCTGACCGTGCCGCTAAGCGTGTGCTTCTTTACCAGCGCGTCAACCTCCGGCAGCAGCTTGGCAAGCGGATTGTCCATAGCGCAGACCGCATCAACAGAGAGGTGGAAGGGCCCCAGGTTGTCCAGGGGTCCTTTCTTGTTCGCCTCCTTTGCCTCCGGCATGCGGGAAACCGTACCGGATAGTTGCACGCTGCTGCCGCCCAGGACGACTCTGCATGGTTTCTTCGGGTCGATGGTCAGGGTCGTGACGGCGTTTGCATCTTTCGCAAGCCGCCCGGCCAGGTATACGGTGGCACGAACGCCAGCGGCTTTGCTGCGCCCCTCGCCGAGCTGCGAAACGTACTGGATCGCGCTGGCGTCGCACACCACGTTCATGTCAATAATGCCATCACGCCAGCCTAACGATGCATCCACGGTCATCCCGCCGGTGACTTGGTCCGGCAGGGCGCTGGGGGCCGTTGCTACCGGCTCGACTCGTTCTTCGGCAAGCATGAGGTCAATGCCCGTCAGCGCGGCCCGGGCGCTCATGCCCCGGCCTTGGGGCTTTAACTGTACCAAGTACTCGCCGCCGATGCTGCCGCTGGCCCTCTTCAGCCACCGCGGCTGGTTCTGCACGCACGCGAGCAGGTCCTGCAGCTTGCTGGCCCGGAAGATGCCGCGGGTCTCGAGGCGCGATTCCTTTCCACTGGCCAGGGATAGGCGCCCGTCGTCTATGCTGAGCTTGCCAGCTCCGACAGAGAGGTCCATTTCGATATCAGTAATGGCGGCCGTCGTTGGGTTGAGCGATCCGACCATCGTCAGGCGCATGACCGATGCGCGTGGCTTTACGAACACTCCGCCGATGGCGAGCCGTGCCTCGGAGGGGATCACGGCGCTGAGGTACACGCTGGTCCCTGAGGACTGCCGGATGCGCCACTGGCCGGAGGCGGCCCCGTGGAAATCCACCACGTTCGGGCCTGCCTTGGCGCCGCCCGCGAGTGCCAAGAGTGAAGCCGCATCGTGGACTTCCCACGTCCCGCCCAGGTCCAGTTCCGCCAGCAGCTCCATCAGAGGCTTCGGCTTGGGCGGATCGGTAAGCTTGGTCAGGCGAGTAGCCAGACGACTGAGGTTCGGCAAGCGGCCTCGGGCGGTGATTAAGTTCTCGCCCAGAACGAGCCCGAGGTTGCTGACGGTCAGTTGCTTGCTCCTTTCGTCGTAAGTGACACCAAGACCGAGGCTTAGTTTCCTTCCGGCCGGCTTGATGACGGTGCTGCCGTGGCTGATCTGGGCGGAGGTTGCATCCGCCAGGGCGCCCGTGATAATCAGTTCGGGGCCTTTGTGCTCCAAACGCAGCTTCTTGAGCTTGATTGGCCCGGTGATCGTCAGCTTGCCGACCGTCTGGGCCTTGCCGGTCAGCAGCACAGCCAGGCGGGCCGGATGGATTGTGCCGTCGGCCAGCTCCAGTGATTCTATTGTCTGCCAGCCGGCCCCGGCCTGGCCGACGAAGATCCTGGCCCGGCCCTGCAGGTCTATGCCGGGCAAGACCACCTTGCCTTTCCGGATGTCCAGCTCTCCGGTGATCGGGTCATAGACAGCCTCCATGCTGAGCTCGGCGCTCTCGACCACCGGGAGTTTCGGACCTTTGATCGGCTGAACGTTGAGCTTGGCGATCTTCAAACTGCTTCTGAAGGGAACGATTCCAGCCTGGCGGCCCAACTGCAGGTCCAGGCGGCCGCTGCATTGCCCCGTGAGCTTGCGCAGGGGCAGCTTGAAAATGCGCTCGAGGTTGAGCTGGGCGAGGTCGACGTTCGTAAAGTTGAGGACGGCCGCTGCGGTCGAGTCGCCCCCTGAGTCACCGCTGAGGTGGAGGCTCACCGGCGCGCCGACCGGTGATTGCTGCAGGGAGGCGGACATCGTCACCCTCCCCAGCTGCTGGTTCCGCCCGGAGATGAACTGAATATCGCTGATGTTGAGCTGCAGGGGGCGCTGGCTGTTGGGCAGCTTGAGCATCGCGACCGCCCGGTGCACCGAGATGCGCTCCGTCGTCGCGTTGAACTTGAGCTTCGACAGCGGAGCGGTGTTCATCTTCCCGTCTTTGTCTATCTCGATATTGAGTCGCAGGTTCTCGATCGTCATCCAGGCCAGACGCTTATGCACGAACATGTCCACCGGCGAAAAGTCCGCACGCAGCCGATCGATCATGACCATCGGCACCCCGCCCTTCTGCCCGGGCGAGCCTATCGTCAGATTGTCCAGTTCAATGCCGCGGGCCCAGCTCAGCCGCAATTCCCTGCTGCCGACGTCGATATAGTCCGAGCCGCCCATCTGACGCTGCATCTCGCGGATAATATGCCGGCGGATGTAACCCACCGGCGCCCACCACGGAATGGAGATGTATGCCGCAACCAGCATGAGGACTATCACCACGGCAACGCGGATGATCACCTGCCACCAGCGCCGCTGCGGGCGGCTTTGCCGGCGGCGATGCCTGCGGAGCAGTATCCAAGCCCGGCCTCTGAGCAGCACTTGCCCACAGCGCACAAGAAAAGCTCGGACTATCTGGTAAGCCTTCACCGCCGGAGATTCTACCACCTTGTGGGACCCGGTGGAAATCGGAAGATTGGCAGGCTGGAAAGTTGGCAGGTTGCCGAAGTCGCCTGCTGTCAGCAAGCTCAAGGGCTCCAGGGGGCCGTTTCCGACGGACTGGGGCTGTGCTCTGATTGTAAAGTGCTTTGGCAATTTCCAATGACCAACTGTCGAGTGTCGATTCTGTCTTGCCCGGAGGCCGGATTTGCCCGTCTACCGAGGTCGAAACGAACAAGGGTACTAGACGGCCTTGCCTCTGTAGGCAGGATTGCCTATGTTAAGAAGTAGGGTGTAGAGCCTATAAGGGGGAATGCCCCCCCCTCAATCGGTATTCAAGGAAAGCATGGGCGCTGCTGGCGTACATGGAAGGAGCGCAATATGCGTGTCACGCAGAGGCGGGCGAGCAAATACAAACAAGGCGCTGGTAAGAAACCGCTTAATCCCGTACCAGGAAAGTACTTATCCCTGCAACAGGAAGACGCCGACCACCGGGCACGCCCGTGCGAAGATGTCATTTCTGGCCTTCATATGTTCCTTGAAGCTATTCTTGCCCTCAACGGTACGCGGGTAGAGAAATTCCAGCCCGTGCTGCCTCCACAGGAGCTGAGGCGATGGGTCTGCCGGGCTACACGCCGCCAACTCCAGGGGGCCCTGATGGAAATCCTGGCAACCCTGCGAGACGGGGGAAAGTGAAATGCCCGGTCCGCCGACGGATGGGCACACCGTGCAGTCGATCCTGGAGATTCCCTGTTCTGCAGACTGAGGACACCCGCAAGACAAAGATGGTCGCAGCGCCCGCCTTTGCGACTAAACGTTGAAGCGGAAATTGATGACGTCGCCGTCCTGGACGATGTAGCTCTTGCCTTCCAGGCGGACCTTTCCGGCCGCCTTGGCTGCCTTCATGTCGCCCGCCGCCTGCAAGTCGTCGAACGCCACCGTCTCGGCGCGAATGAACCCGCGGGCCATATCGGTGTGAATCTTGCCCGCAGCCACCACGGCCTCGGTACCCGCGGGGATTGTCCAGGCGCGGCACTCGTCGGACACGAAGGTAAGGAAGCTGACCAGGTTCAGCCCCTCATGGCAGGCGATGAGGAGCCTGTCTCTGGCCGGTGAGGTTATGCCGAGGTCGCCCATGAATTCCGCCCGGTCGCTCTGGTCGAGTTGAGCGATCTCGGCCTCGATTCTGGCGGAAAGCCGGATGCACCTGACGGAGGCGATCTGCTCGCCTGGAGACTCGCCCAAGGCGCCCTCGGCGCAGTTCACCACGGCCAGCGAGGGTTTCTGTGATAGAAATGCGAAGCTTCGGATCAGTTTCGCCTCGATCTCGTCGGCGATTGCCTCGGCGATGCTCTTGTCGCTGTCAAGGGCGTCGCTGAGGCGTTTCATGAGTTCCAACTCCCTGATCTGCTCGTCGCGGCGGGCGGTCGGCTTGCGGGCCGCCGCTTCCAGCTTCTTTATGCGGGTGGTCACTTGGTCGAAGTCCGCGAAGAGCATTTCGGCAAGGAGCTCTTCGAGGTCAGCCTGCGGGTCGATGCGGCCGCGATATGCGGGAACGGCCGCTTCCTCGAATGCCCGCAAAACGAAGACGAGCATGTCGGATTGTCTCATGGTGGCCCAGTGCGTCTTTGCCCGGTTTCTTCCGGCCTCACTACTGAGGTCGAAGCCGGGCAGGTCGAGCAGCTCAAGCTCTGCCGGTGTGACCTTCTTTGGCTGGTACAACTCTGCGAGCCACTGAAGGCGCCGGTCGGGGACCTTTACGACGGCTACGTGCGGCTGGTCCGCTCGCGACATATCGGGCGCCGAGCCGTCCGCGCATGCCGCCGCGGCCAGGACGCTCGTCTTCCCGGATTGTGTCGCCCCGACCAACGCAACGCGCATATGGAACCTCGTGCCCTTCTCGAAAGCCCTGTGGATATACAATGCTTACCATCCTCCGCGGCCGAATGCAACGCTCGGGGCCGCTTTTCATTGGCCAAAGGGCCGGCGATTGCCTACCATGAAATGGCTATGTTTACCGGCATCATCAGGCATGTGGGCGCGGTGCGGGACGTGCGGAGCTGCTCCGGCGGAAAGCGTCTTACGATCGCCATGGGCCCGCTGGGCGAGGGCCTCGCTCGGGGCGACAGTGTCGCGGTCAACGGCGCCTGCCTGACAGTGGCCGAGGCACCGGGCTCGGACGCCGCCTTCGACGTGATGGCCGAAACTCTCCAGCAGACCACGCTGGGGTCGCTGCGGGCCGGCTCCAAAGTCAACCTGGAACGGGCGATGACCCTTGCCGACTCGCTGGACGGGCACATGGTCCAGGGCCACGTTGACGGTGTGGCGGAGGTTGCCTGCATCCGCCGCGGCGGCCAGCACGTGGTGGAGTTTACCGCGCCTGCGGAAATGACGGACCAGATGGTAGCTAAGGGCTCGGTAGCCGTTGACGGGGTGTCGCTGACGCTTACGTCGGTCTCGCGGGGCCGCTTCAGCGTGGCGCTGATACCGACGACTCTGAGTGAAACCGCACTGGGTGACCTTGCGGCGGGGGCAAGGGTGAACGTTGAGACGGACGTCATTGGCAAGTATGTCCGCGTCTATCTGGAGCAGCTTGGCGCCCAGGGCGGCGGGCCGCTGACTTTGGAAAAGCTGAAGAAGGCGGGATTTGTCTGACGGGGCGGGAATGTTGCACCAGGAAAATGGCCGACGAACGACCGACAATCGGCATTACGATGGGCGATCCCTGCGGGGTGGGGGCGGAGATTGTGGTAAAGGCGCTCGCCTGCGACCAGCTGCGCCGGCGGGCCAAGTTCGTGATCTTCGGCTTCAGCGAGCAGATAGCCTACACCGCCGATATGATAGAGCTGGATCTCACATTCCATCGCGCCCACTACGAGGACGTCCGCCAATTCTCCCATGAGGTGGTGGTGCTGGACCACGATGATATCTTTCTGCCGGCGTCCATGCCGCGCGGGCCCAGCAAGATCGGCGGGCAGGCATCCATGGCCTTCTGCAGGGGCGCCATCCAGGCCGCTAACGATGGGCTGGTGGACGCGATTGTAACCGCGCCGATATCCAAGGTCTCATGGCAGATGGCGCACTTCAAGAAGTATTCGGGCCACACCGAGCTGCTGGCCGAGATGTGCGGGGCCAAGAACGTGGCAATGATGTTCGTCTCGCCGAGGCTCAAGGTTGCGCTGGCAACGATTCACCTGGCGCTGTTTGACGTGCGGAACGTTCTGACGATCGGCTGCGTCTTTAATCCGATAGATCTGGCGGACACTGCGCTGCGAGAGTGGTTCGGGGTGAAAAAGCCTCGCATTGCCGTTGCGGGGCTTAATCCGCACGCCGGCGAGGACGGGCAGTTCGGAGATGAGGAGTCGCGCATCATTTCCCCCGCGATCCTGCTGGCCAGCGAGGCGGGAATCAACGTCTCCGGGCCGTATCCTGCCGACACCGTCTTCAACCAGGCCCTTGACGGGAAGTTCGACTGCGTGGTGGCGATGTACCACGATCAGGGGCTGATCCCGATCAAGCTCCTTGCCTGGGAAGACGCGGTGAACGTGACTCTGGGTCTTCCGATAATCCGCACGAGCCCGGATCACGGGACGGCCTTCAACATAGCCAGCAAGAATAAGGCCAGCGCGTCGAGCATGATTGCGGCAATCAACCTGGCGATAGACCTGGCTACGGGCAAGGCAGCTAAACATGTGGCCAAGGGGAAGAAGGCGGAATAATCTCGTCACTTCCATCTTGCCGCGCGCCCACCGACACTGGGGTACCCACGCAGGCACTTTCTTGTGACGGTAACGCTGGTGGTGTTTTATGCCGGCGCAAAAAATGGCCTCGGACAGCAAGGAGGAATGCGTCCGAGACCGTGTGGCTTGGTGGAGGGAGACCAAGCCATAAAGAATTCTACCACGGAATCGTCCTGAAGACAAGATAAATTCCTTCCGCCACGTCGAACTAAGCCCTGGAATCTGATCGGGTTGGGCACGTGGGTTTTCAGTTCGCAAGAGAAAAGCCCCTGCTTGGAGGGGCTTTTCCGACACTGGGGATAAAGGATTCGAACCTTTGCTAACTGATCCAGAGTCAGTCGTGCTACCGTTACACTAATCCCCAGTGATGATTTCTGTGTTGCGACCCGGCCTGCTGGGGACAGGCCGTCGCACGACTGAAACTCAGGTGCAGTAGAGTCTATCGCGCTTGGCCGCTGGGTCAAGCATGAATCGGCCCTGGGCGGGTCAGTCGGCCGGCGCGTCAGGCAGGATCACGATGTCCGCGGCGCTATCCGGGAAGATGTCGCCATCGGCGGCGTCATCATCGCCGTATATTTCCTGCGAGGAGATCACCGAGTTGCTGTTCTCGTGGAACGCAACGTTCCCGCCCTTGCCCAGGTAAGCACAACCCTCGGAATGGTTCGCCCAGTCCTTGTTGCTGGTAACGCGCTTGCCCGGATTCCGGTCGGCAATTACGATCCAGGCGCTGCCGTAGGCAGCCGAGCTCGGACACGCAGGGTTTGCGGCACTGCCTGTCGGGTCGTTGTCGAAGGGGTACTGGACGCCATATGAGAACTCGCTGGCGTTTGCCCAGCCGTACTTCTCACTGGCGGTCCGGGCCTTCCACTTTTCATCCGCGGGGCACTTGAAGGCTGTGGCCTCCAGCATCTGCTGATCGATCAGCCCCCAGACCTGGTTCATGGCATTGGTACTGATGCTTCTGAGGTCGTTAGCGGCGGTGGGCGCCGCCAGCGGGTCGCCCCTGCTGTGGACCCTGGGAAACTTGCCGCCGTTGACAGCCGCGTACTGCGCAAGGGCGCCGCCAATGACCCTGAGATTGGATACACAGGCAGCCTTGCCGGCAGCGCCTCCTGACGACGAGAAGATGTTACACCCCGCAATCGTCACGATAGCAGCAAGGGCAAGCAGCACCAGCAAGTCAACCAGTGTAAATGCGCGTCCGTTTTGTCTCATCGTCCGATCTCCTTGAACAATGCCTGGCCCCACCGACGTCTTGGCGTCATCAAGAATACCCCAGTCGGGTGGTGGATGTAAAGGTGTGGGCCGGAGATTTGCGAGCAGTCACGTGGCCTGCCGGCACAGGAGAAAACCTGCTACCGCTCGGCTTTGCAGTCTGGCGGCCTGTTCCCGCCCGTAGAGCCTAGGCGGCCGTTGCCGACGTGCCGCTGATACCGCACCACGAACCGACGGAAGCTCTGTCAAACCGCAGGCCGATACGGTTGCCCTTATCCTGCGGTTGGCATCTGACGACCGTGGCGTAGATGTTCCTGTGACCCTGGGCGTCGGACATGGGCAGGGATACGACCATGCGCTGACCGGGATAGTACAAACGGTCGGCCGTTACGCCCACTCCGCTTTGCGAGATATCGACCGTGTCCAGGACATCCACGACGTCACAGCCGTCGGGGTCCAGCCTCAGGCACCAGAGAGGCATTTTGACCGACGTTCGGGAGTGACGTCTGCGTTCGGCTGATAATGTTGAACCTTTCCACATGCTATTTCCGTTCCGACCGCGCCCGCCGTATCCACTTAATAAGAAATCGGTCAGGAAAGGGCGGGTCTTAAACAAGGGGGTCAAATTTTTGCAGTAGAGGTCGTTAGGCCTTAGAATAGTGGCGATGGCGGATAAACAGTCCAGATCGGGCTTGGCGGTGCTGGTGGGGGCGGGACCGGGCAGTGGGTCGCTCATAACCCTTGAAGGGGCCAAGTGGCTGGGCAAAGCCGATACGGTGGTTTACGACCGCCTGGTCGGGGTGAGCCTGCTTGGCCTGTGCAGCCGCGACGCGAAGTTGATATATGTCGGCAAGAGCCCGGGTGAGCCATCTACTCCGCAGGAGAAGATAAATCAACTGCTGGTGGACCATTGCCGGGCCGGTGAGCTGGTCGTCAGGCTGAAAGGCGGCGATCCGCTGGTCTTTGGGCGCGGTGGCGAAGAGGCCCAGGCCCTGCGCCGGGCCGGCTGTCAGTTCCGCATCGTTCCGGGAATATCGGCGGCCATCGCCGCCGGGGCCTGCGCCGGAATACCCCTGACCGACCGGAAACTGGCCTCAACGGCTGTCCTGGTGACCGGACATGAGGATCCGGCAAAGGAGGTCTCGGCGATCAACTTCGAGGCATTGGCCGGGATTGACACGGTGGTGTTCTACATGGGCGTGGCCAGGATGGGAGAGATAGCGGCCAAGCTGGTGTCAGCCGGTCGCGCGGGCAGCACGCCCGCGGCTGTGGTCCACAGGGCGGCTACGCCGAGGCAGCGGACGGTTACGGCAACGCTGGCGACGATTGCGGATACGGCCCGGCAGGCCCAGATCAAGCCGCCTGCGCTGTTGATCGTCGGTGAGGTCGTGTCGCTTCGCGGTTCCCTGGCATGGTACGACCAGTTGCCCCTGTTCGGCAAAACGGTGATCGTGACCCGCACCCGCAGGCAGGCGTCGATTCTGGCCGAAAAGCTCACCTCGCTGGGCGCGGAGGTTATCGAGGCGCCGGCGATAGCTGTCGAGCCGGCTGCCGATACGGCGGCGGTAGATTCAGCCCTGAATGGGATGGGCCGGTTCGACTGGCTCGTATTCACCTCACCCAACGGCGTGGAGGCCTTCGTTGACCGCTGCTGCGAACTTCATCTCGATGCCAGGCACATGGGAGGCGTTAGTATCGCCGCGGTCGGACCGGGAACCGACAAGGCACTTCGCGAGAACTTCCTGGCCGCCGACCTGATCCCGGAAAAGTACACCACCGAGGCGCTCGGTGAGGCCCTTGTGGCCGGTGGCATCGACGGCAAACGCGTGCTGCTGGCCCGGGCGGACATCGCCACGCCGAAGCTCGACCGGATGCTCACCGAGGCCGGGGCGGACCTGACGGATATCGCCGTCTACCGCACCGTGCGGCCGGACTCCCTGCCGCAAGACGCCATCGAGGCGCTCAAGGATCGAACCGTCGACTGGATTACCTTCACCTCTTCGTCAACCGTCGACAACTTTCTGGCTCTGGCCGAGGACGTGGACTTATCGAGTGTGAAGCTCGCGGGGATCGGCCCGGTGACGGCTGAGACGCTTGAAGCGCACGGCCTGAAGGCAGCCGTTGTCGCCGAGCCCCACACGATCGACGCGCTCGTTGAAGCTATCCTTGCATTCGAGGCGGGTTGAGGCGGGCGGCCGAGCCGCAATTCCGCCTCAGGGCATGCGGACACATCAGGGGGGCGATTGATTCCGCCGCGCCGGTATCGTAGCATGCCGTGTTGATCAGCGGCCCGAGGCAATCGGCCCTTCGACGAGCTCAGGGCAGACAATCGGAAATCGGCAATCAGCCATGACCATCACGGAGAAGATACTTGCCGCTCATGCGGACAGGGGCAGCGTCAGCCCGGGCCAGAACCTGTGGTGCGACGTTGACGTATTGCTGACGCACGACATCTGCGGGCCGGGGACGATCGGCGTTTTCGAGGAGCATTTCGGCCCGGGTGCCAAGGTCTTCGATCCGGAGAAGATAGTGATCATTCCGGACCATTACATATTCACCGCTGAGGCCAAGGCCCACCGCAACGTTGACATCCTGCGGGATTTTGTGAAGGCTCAGGGGATCCGGCACTTTTACGATCCTGAGTTTCTTCCCCGCGGCTTTGAGGGCATGCCGCAGCCTTACGCCGACGCCGGCGCTACGAGCTATCGTGGTGTCTGTCACGTGGCCCTGCCGCAAGCCGGGCATGTGCGGCCGGGCCAGGTTCTGCTCGGCACCGACAGCCATACCTGCACGCACGGTGCGTTCGGCCAGTTCGCCACGGGCATCGGCAACACCGAGGCGGGATTCGTGATGGGCACGGGAAAGCTATGGCTTAAGGTTCCGGCCTCCATGAAGTTCATCCTGACGGGCAAGATGCCGGTCTGGGTGATGGCCAAGGACATCATCCTGCACATCATCGGCGAGATAGGCGTGGATGGTGCCACCTATCGCGCGATGGAGTTTGCCGGTGAGGCGATTTCGCCGCTCAACATGGACGAGCGCTGTACGATCTGCAACATGGCGGTCGAGGCCGGCGCAAAGAGCGGAATCATCGCGCCGGACCAGGTCACCCTGGACTACGTCCGCCAGCGCAGCACCGAAGATGCGCCGAAGCTCCAGCTTTACGAAAGCGACGCCCGCGCCGAGTACTTCTCGGTGATGCAGATCAACACCGCGGAGCTCGAGCCGACCGTGGCTAAGCCTCACTCGCCTCAAAACCGCGCCTTGGCCCGCCGGCTTACCGATGTGAAGATCGACCGGTCGTATATCGGCTCGTGCACCGGCGGCAAGACCGCGGACCTTCTCGCCGCCGCCAACGTGCTTGCGGGCAACCAGGTCGCCGTCGATACTTACGTCGTGCCAGCTACCGTCGAGGTCGATGCCGATCTCGACCGATGCCGGGTCGGCAGCAAGACCCTGCGAGAGGTCTTCAGCGATGCCGGCTGCAAGATAGGCCCGGCAAGCTGCGCCGCGTGCCTTGGCGGCCCGGCCGATACATTCGGCCGTGTGAATGAGCCGATTACCGTGATCTCGACGACGAACCGGAACTTCCCGGGCCGGATGGGCCACAAGGACGCGAGGATTTATCTTGCCAGCCCGTTGACCGCGGCGGCAAGCGCCCTTGCCGGGCACATTGCGGACCCCCGGGATTACATGTAGCGGCCGACCATAGGGATAACGTTATGTCAAGCGAGCACGGCCCGGATGACAAGGTATATCAGGCGGACGACCAGAAGCAGCTAAGCATGCACGACCTGCTGAAGTATTTCTTGCAGAGTGGCAGCATGCGCATCTCCGATCTGCACATTAAGGTGGGCTGTCCTCCGGTCTATCGAATCGACGGTGTGCTTCAGCGGATGAAAGGGGCGGACATGGACGCCGGGACCGTCAGTGCCCTGTTGGCCGGCATCCTCGACGACGAGCAGATGGAGGCATTCAAGAGCGGTCACACCCTCGACAGCTCGTACTTCATGGAGGAGATGCAGTTTCGGGTGAACTGCTTTTTCGACATGGATGGCCCGGCGGCGGCTATTCGGGCGCTCGATGCCACCGCGCTGGCCGTCGACCGGATCGGCTTTGCCAATGACGTCTGGCGCGATATCGTGACCCGCCAGCACGGCCTGGTCCTGCTGACGGGGATAACCGGCGCCGGCAAGAGCACGACGATTGCAGCGATGATCGACGAGATTGCCCGCACCCGCGCGTGCCGGATCATAACGCTGGAAGACCCTATTGAGTACCGCCTCCGCAGCAACAAGGCCATCATCTCACAGCGGCAGATCGGGCGGGACGTGAGCGACTTCTGTACAGGCCTGCGCGACTGCCTGAGGGAAGACCCGGACGTGATCTTCGTCGGTGAAATGAGAGATGCCGAATCAGCCACCTGGACCCTGACCGCCGCGGAAACCGGACATCTTGTCTTTTCCACCCTCCACACCCGCGATGTACGCGGCTCAATTACCAGGCTGCTGGACATGTTTCCCGATCGGCAGGACGAGATGGCCAGCCAGCTTTCGCTCAGCCTGGCCTACGTGATCTGCCAGAAGCTCGTGCCGCGCTGTGACGGGAAGGGCCGCGCGGTGGCCATGGAAATACTGAACAACATTCCGGCCGTGGCAAACCTGATCCGCACCAGCAAGCTGGAGCAGATCTACACGCAGCTCCAGACCCGCACAAAGGACATACCCGCCGAGCGGATGATGACAATGGAGCGATCTCTGGCGTTGATGGTGGGCCGGGGGATTATTTCGCGGGTGGAGGCCGAGAAATGGGCAAACGACCGCACGAGCTTCGCCGACGACATGGACCGCGTAGACAGGAGGGGCAGGGGCTGAGGCGGCCAGGCCGGGAGATCCCGGGCTATTTGGCTGCCGGAACGTGTTTCACGCGGTACAGTATTCCCTTCTTGTCGGCCAGATATTCCAAACGGCCGTCCGCATGGAAGGTTGGCCCGCCGGTGCTGATCCAGTCGTACTCACGCCCCGGCAGGCCGTCCACGACCACAACAACCTTTCGGCCGATTGCGGCCCCGTACGCCACGTGCCTGGAATCCGGGCTGAACCTGAGACTTTCCCTGGCGATCGAGCGATATTCAGGCCCCTGCCGACCGTCGATCACCACAACCCACGCGTGGGCCTTTCGGGCCGAGTAGGCCACACGCTTGGAGTCCGGGCTGAAGATGGGGCTTCCCTTGCCGAGCCCGTCATACTCCGGCCCCGGCTGGCCGTCGACGACCACTTGCCACTTCTTGCCCTTTTGGGCCGAGTAGGCCACGCGCTTTGAGTCCGGGCTGAAGATGGGATTTCCATCGGCGATCCCGCTGCACTGGCCCTTCGCTTGCCCGTCCACGACCACAAACCAGTTGGGGCCCTTCTTGACCCCGTAGGCCACGCGCTTGGAGTTTGGGCTGAAGACGGGGCTTGCATGCGTGATGTCGTCGTACATGGGGCTCGCCTTCGCATCCACGACCACAAGGCAGCCGGTGCCCTGTTGGGCCACGTACGCCGTGCGTTTGGAATCCAGGCTGAAGATGGGGCTTTTTTCGCCGATCAGGCTGTACCCCGGCCCGGGCTGGCCGTCGGTGACCACGAACCACTTGTTGGCCTTCCTGGCCGCGTAGGCCAGTCGCTTGGAGTCCGGGCTGAAGACGATTCGCCTGTCGATCCAGTCGAACTCAGGCCCCACCTGGCTGTCCACGACCATAGAGTACTTGTTACGCGTTTGGGCTGCGTACGCCACGCGCTTGCCATCCGGGCTGAAGGTGACGGTTCGCTCGCCGATGCCGTCAAACTCAGGGCCAGGCTTGCCGTCCACGACCACAAGCCACTTGTTTGCCTTCTTGGCGATGTAGCTCACGTGCTTTCCGTCCGGGCTTAAGATGGGACCTTGCGAGCCGATCAGGTCGTGCTCGCTGCCCGGTTTCCCGTCCACGATCACATACCACTTATTGGCCTTCCTGGCGGCGTATGCCAAGTGCTTCCCATCCGAGCTGAAGGTCAGACTCAGCATGAAGATCATGTCGTACTTGTCCTCCTCGCGCCCGTCCATGACCACAACCCACTGGGCGCCCTTCTTGGCCTCGTACGCCAGGTGCTTGGAGTCCGAGCTGAAGAGCAAGCCCCCGACCCTGATGTTGTCATACTCGATGCCCGCCTTGCCGTCCACGACCACAAGGTACTTGTTGCGCTTGTTGGCTACGTACGCCACTCGCTTGGAGTCCGGGCTGAAGATGATGCTTCCCTTGCCGATCAGGTCATACTTGTCGCCGGCCTCGCCGTCCACGATCGCAACGTACTTCCCGCCCTTCATTGTCACGTAAGCGACGCGGCAACCGTCTTTGCTGACCACCGCGGGGAAGACCGGGCGCTGAAGCCGGCCCAATCGTTGCTCCTCGATCTTATAGGCGCTCGGCGACGGGGCGGTCTGGGGCTGCCCGTCCACGGCCGGAACGGCCCCCGCCAACACAACCATCAACAGCATGATTACTGTCACGCGACGCATGTCCATGTCTTGTTACGCAGGAATAATCCCCGGGGTTTCGTCTCTTTTGCTCGTGCTGCGCACCCGCACGCCGGGGCCGAACACCCAATCTCTAAGGTCACGTGCCATGGTACAGGAATCAGGTTCCCTGTCAATGACCGCCAGGACGCTTGAAATCGGCAACTCCAGCCGCTCTACCTGGCGTGCCGTCTGCAAGAGACGACCGGCCTCCTTCTGGTCAGCGGCGCGTCTCGGTCGCCATCGGCCTGATGTAGGAGGTGGCAGCTACCACGTCGTCGTACCACATGATCTTGTTGGCGTGGGACTTGCTGGCGTACATGCCGATTATGATCCGGTCCGCCTTGAGGGTATCCACCCTGCGCCCATGCCCTGGTTCCCCTCCGGCAAAGCCCCACCTTCATCGGCGGCCGGGGTGGCGACGATCTTGCTGATGTCGATCAGGTACAGCTGGCGGCCGTTGCTGCCGTGCGGGCTGTCGATACAGACTTTCTTGCCGTCGCGGCTCAAGCGCGGGTGCGTGTCGACGCGCCATTCGCCGGTGTACTTGGCCGGCGAAGCGAACCGTCCCAGCGTCACTTGCTTGCCGGTCCTCGCGTGGTAGAGGTAGACCTCCTGCTCGCGGCGCTTGCCGCTGGGGTACGTGTCGTTGAGGATCCAGCGGCCGCCGGGCAGGTACGTGCAGTGGCCGTTGCGCGTCATCACGCCCTTGCCGACCTGCACAACCCTGCCCCCGCCGGACTTATCCTCGTACAGGAAGAATCCGCTCACGCCCTTGTATCGCGACCAGGCCAGGATGTGGCTCGCGTCGCGCCAGATGAAGTGCGACGTGCTGCCGGATGGATCGACCACGCGAATGTCCGAACCGTCCAGGTTGCAGGTCAGCATCCGCGTGATGAACCCACCGCGGCCGCGATTCGGGCGAAACCGGTGCAGGAACTCCAGCCGCGTGCCGTCCGTGTTGAACAGCAGATGGTTGAAGTAATGCTTGGCGTTGGTCATGTTGCGGCCGGGGAAGGGGATGGCGGCTGCGTCGGCCAGCGAAACGATTCGCTTGCCCTTGCCGGTGGCCAGGTCCACCATGTCGATGCCGGAGTCCTTGGGGGCGAGCTGGTCCTTGTTCCCGTCGGCGAGGCCCGCATATCCGTAGCCGGGTCGCATGTCCTGGATTCTCCGGAAGTCGACGGATGCGCCCATCCGCCCGTCCGGCGTGACGGTGTAGATTGGCTGGGGGATCGTGCGGGTCTTGCGCGTGGCGACGTCCATGATGCGGCAGACGAAGCGGTCGTCCTCGCGATCGTTCCAGAGGATTTGGCTCTTCGTGCCGGGCAGCCACTGGAGCATGCAGCCCTGCTGCCAGCCCCAGGCGCGGCTTTCGCCGAGCTGGATCCACTTGTCACCGGCAGCCAGGTCCACCATTCCGATCTTGATTACGTCGTCGCCGCGGGGGCTGCGGTGCTCGAAGTCGACCTCCATGGCCAGGAGGTAGCGGCTGGTCGGGTCGAACTGGAGCTTGTCGTAGTATCCGAACCAGTGGAACTTCGGCCCGCGGGTGACAGCGCGGATGGGCGGCAGGCCCTCGGGGCCCCTGAGCGGGGCGTTGGCGGTTGCGGCGTTGGTGTCGGGGGCACGTGCTTTGGGGGTCTGGGCCAGGCAGACCTGAGGCAAGACCATCAGGCAGGCGCCGGCCAGTTTGATGGCTAACTGAATATGGCCCATATAATGATGGCGGCGGTGGTGCCTAGAGCGGCGGCCGCGGCCAGCCATACCCACATGGGTGGTCCTGGGCGTATGAGCTCCGCCTTGGGCAGTGCCTCGTCCTCAAGAGCTTCTTCGAGCTGGTCTTCCATGTCGGCGATACGAAGGTCCATGCCGACGATATGCGGCCCGACGCCGTCGAGCAGTTCTTCGTCCTTGGGCATGGGGACGAGGATCTTCTTGCTGCAGGAGGGGCATCGGACCTTCCTGCCGATCATCCTCCTGGACGACTTGAGATTCTTGCCGCAGGCCCCACAGGTGACCATGAGCTTCCTGGAGATTTCGCGATGGACCTTGCTGGCGAACCCGCCTTCGTCGTCGGTGCCGTATTCCTGAGGGGTATAGCGGGCTGCAGCAGTCTCGGCGGAGGGGATGGTTATCTCGCGCCCGCAGTGCGAACAGGCGATACTCTCGGCGGCGGAGTCGTCGTCGACCTCGGTGGTGCGCCTGCAGTTTCCGCATAGAAGCTGCACTCTACGGGCCTCCATTCTGCGCGTAGCGCTGTGCTATTGGCATTCGCCTTCCCATGCCGAATGCGCGGCCGGTCACCTTAAGCACCGGTGGCGCCTGCTTGCGCTTGTGTTCGGCGGAATCGACCATAGCCACCACTCGATTGACCACAGCCTGATCAAATCCCTCGTCGATGATCTGCCGACAGGTCATCCCTCCGTCAATATATCGCCATAGGATTCCATCCAGAATATCATACGGTGGAAGGCTGTCCTGGTCGAGTTGATTTGCCTTGAGTTCGGCGCTGGGGGCCTTCTCGATGATGCTGGATGGAATGCGCCCGCCCGTGCCGCCTGAGCGCGCCGAGGGTCCACCCTCCGCGTTGAGCTGCTCGGCCAGCTTGTACACCACCGTCTTCAGTACGTCGCCGATTGGGGCCAGGGCACCGCACATGTCGCCGTAGAGAGTGCAGTATCCCACCGACAGCTCCGACTTGTTGCCCGTGGCCAGGGCCAGGTGCCCGTGGGCGTTGCTGACGGCCATTACCATGATGCCGCGGATTCTGGCCTGAATGTTCTCGCCGGCGATCTCCGACGACCCTCCGGCCAACGTTTCGGTCAGCGCCCCCTCGAACGTGGTGTGTGTCGGCTCGATGGACAGGACGTGGTACTCCGCGCCGAGGTTGTCGGCCAAGGCCTTCGCGTCGGCGAGGCTTTGGTCGCTGGTGTAGCGGCTGGGCATGAGAAGGAGCTTCACGTTTTCCGGCCCGAGTGCGTCCGCGGCGAGCGTTGCAACGACGGCTGAGTCTATACCGCCCGAAAGGCCCAGCACGACGCTGGAAAAACCGCACTTCCTGACGTAATCGCGCAGTCCGAGCTTAATCGCGGCGGAAAGGCGGGGCATGTAGTCGCCAAGCTCCTCGCATCGGCTGCGGCCGGCGCCTGTGTCGATAACGAGCAGGTCTTCAGCAAAACTCACCGCTCGCCCTGCCATCTTGCCTTCGGGCCTGATCGCACAGCTTGCCCCGTCGAAGATAAGCTCATCATTGCCGCCTACCTGGTTGACGTAGATGATCATCGCGCCGCTGCGGGCGGCTTGGCGGGCGATCATCTCCTCGCGATTGGTTGCCTTGTGCATCTCGTATGGGCTGGCTGCCATGTTGATGATGACCTGCGCCCCGCCTGCTGCAAGGTCGGCGATGGGATCGGCGTCGTACAGATCCCGCCCCAGGGCACGAGCGTCCCAGAGGTCCTCGCAGATGGTCAGCCCTATCTTCACGCCGTCCAGCTCGATGCATTCGGCCGCGCCGCCGGGCTCGAAGTATCGCGTCTCGTCGAACACGTCGTAGGTCGGCAGGAGGGTCTTGATATAAACGTGCTGCACCTTGCCGCCTGAGAGCAAGGCCACGGCGTTCTGGAGGGGCCGGCCTGTGCCGCGAGGGCTCGGCCGGACAAAGCCCACCAGCGCTGCAATGTCTTTGCAATCAGCCGCGAGGGATTCCACAGCCGCAACGCTGTCGGCCACGAACTTCTCCTTGCGCAGCAAGTCCCTCGGCGGATAGCCCACGACGGATAGTTCGCTGAAGACGACCAGCCTTGCGCCTGCCTCGGCAGCGCGGGCGATGAACTCCTTCAAACGGGCCACGTTGCCGGGCACGTCGCCGACCACCGGATTAAACTGTGCCAAGGCGATCTTCACGGCAGGGAATCTACCGTCTGGGCGGCGGCGTTTCACGCACAAACTGGATGGGAAATCCGCCGCGTGATCGGATTGGCTTCATTTACGCGGCAACGTAAACCTGCTATACATTGCCCTGCGTCACCGGCCGATCTCTGGCAGGAAGGTTCAATGGCGGACGTCCAACGAATACAGCTGGCACACGGCGGAGGCGGGCAGCTCACCGCTGAGCTCGTCCGTGAGGTCGTCCTGCCGGCTCTGGGCGGGCAGGATCCAGCGGCCCTTACCGACGCAGCCGTGCTGGTCGCGGGCAGCGGGAAGCTAGCCTTCACCACGGACACCTACGTGGTCCAGCCGCTTGAGTTTGCAGGCGGCGATATCGGCAAGCTGGCGGTCTGCGGGACGATTAACGACCTGGCCGTGGCCGGGGCCGAGCCAATGGCGCTCAGTCTTGGCATGGTCATCCAGGAAGGGCTTGAGATCGCCTTGCTGCGTCGGATTCTCTGCTCGGCCGGTGCAGCGGCACGGGCGGCGGGCATTAAGGTTGTGACGGGCGACACGAAGGTTGTGGAGCGAAGCGCGTGTGACGGGCTTATCATCAACACCGCGGGCGTCGGGCGGCTGCTGGAGGCGGCACAGATCGGCTTTGACCGCATAACACCCGGAGACCGCATAGTGCTCTCCGGGCCGCTCGGACAGCACGGATTGGCCATTATGAGCCAGCGAGAGGGCCTGACCTTCGCGACGCAGCTGGCCAGCGACTGTGCGGCCATTGACGGCCTGACGGCCTCCCTGATCAACGGGCTTGGTGATCAGGTGCGGTTCATGCGAGACCCAACCCGCGGCGGCCTTGCGGCTGTCTTGGTGGAAATCGCAAGCGCTGCCGGCTGCGGCATCGAGATCGAGGAGCCCGCCATACCGCTGGACACCACTGCCCGTGCTGCTGCGGAACTGCTCGGCCTGGACCTGCTGACAGTGGCCAACGAGGGCAAGCTGGTGGCCGTGGTCGCGGCGGAGGCGGCAGAGCAGGCGGTTGCAATCCTGCGGGATCAGGAGATTGCGGCGACGGCCGCGGCGATCGGCACGGTCGGCCCGAAGCATGACAACCCGCTCGTGGAGATGTTAACGACGGCCGGCGGCCGCCGCGTGGTCCAGATGCCATACGGCGAGGAACTGCCGAGGATTTGCTGACAACAGCGTCAGTCGCCTTGTCACGGCGTAGCTGCAAGCGAAGCCGGATTATCACGTCCATCGCGAGGTCGATGCCGGGAAAGCAGCCCAAATCAGTCGGCAACACTAACGCAACCAATCGCAACACCTCCTCGGCCGGCCGCGACGGAAGAAGCCTCGCCTAAGCTCTTGTTATGAAACAACTTACAATTCACTCGCCTTTTTCCAGCCCCAAATCGGCAACCAATCGTTACACCCAAATGTTGCCGGCCAAGCCCGGTGACTGCGCTCGCCGGGCCGGCCGCCTGCCACGCCGTCTTGTCTCGCCGACTCGTCACGGCGTAGTCCGAAGGACGAAGCCGGAAGTCCCCTGCGGGCGAAGGCGGGTTTAACGGCGGCCTTGCGGCCTGTTCACTTCAGTGAGGCAGGCTCTGAATAGACTTGTCCCTTGCGGAGGTACTTCAAGATTCTGCGTTCAAGATTCGACAGCTTGTCCCTTGGGGATCGATATTTGCTGTTTCCCCGTCTCCCTTCCCCCTGCCGTTGGCCTTATTTTGTATTTTGATGCCTGACCCCAACTTCCCACCAACTTCCCAGCGGCGATACCGCGACCAGGCCAGAAGGCTGGGCAGCAAGTGGAGCGTACAGATCGTGACGAAGCAGATCAAGGTCGGCCTGGAGGACAACGGCTGGGTCGGCCTGCGCGCCCGCCAGGACCTGCTGGACCGGTTCCTCAGCCCGGAAGATGATTCCGAGAGCCACCCGGACCCGGCCGACACGCCCGGCCTGGAGGACCTCCCCGAGCCGCTGAGGACCGAGGTCGTCCGTGCCTTGGGCGGCCCGACAGAAGATGACCCGTACGGAGATGCGCACTGGGGGCCGTCGGCAGCGGTGGCGACGGTCTCGCGGGAGGCGGAATCCCGATGTACATCGGGACGCGACCCGCCAAGCGGTTAACCCCGGGGCACGCCCGAAAGTCCTAAGCACTAATTTCTAAGCACTAAACAAATCCGAAACTCTAATTCTCAAATGCTCCAAACGGGCACAGCACTCCCGCACGCGAACGCGGCGTTTTGAGTTTTGAGATTGGATCATTTGAATTTGTTTAGAATTTCGAGTTTAGGGTTTAGAGCTTCGTTGCGGCCGCAGACCGTAGCCGGTAGCCGGTAGCCAGGGCAAGCCCGGCCACTCCAGTGGCTGGGGAAAAGTGCACCAAAAAGTAGTCAGGAAAAAGAATCATCCTGGGAAGACAGGAATGAAAAGCCCAGCCACTTTCGTCGATCCTGAACTCAGGCCGAAGGGAGCTTGCCTGTCCCGAGCTTGCTTGCTGTGAGCTTGTCGAACCAGTCGAGGGGCGCCGAAGGGCCATCGCTGGGTTGGCCGTTTGCCTGTCCTGAGTTCGCCGAAGGGCCGTTTGCCTTATTTTGTATTTTAATGCCTGACCCCAGACTAACCCGGCTGTGCGAGAACCAGAGTAACGTCTGGGCCTCAAGACCTCTGAGACCGTATAATGAAGCTACAATAGCGGGTGAGGAATAAGGTGTTGGAATCTGAGAAAGGGCAAGCGACATGGCCTACTCTATCGTGATTGCTGCATTGGTCTTGACGGCCCTGGCCTACGTGGTCCTCATTCTCCTCAGAAAAAGATTGTCGAAAGATGGCAGGTACAGCCACATTGTGTCCCTGAGCATCACACTCGTTGGTACTTTTATCGGCGTCTCAATGGCGTTGGTGCTCTACGACATTAAGCGGGAAAGAGACGAGCGGATACGGCTGGACTGCCTTTATGAGGCGGCAATTGCGGAGGGGGAGGCCTATTCATCGGACGTGGCATGGGCGATTTTGGCACATAAGGTCGTGTCGATGGAGGAGAAATACCGCACCAGCACGCTGGTGAAAAGAAAAGTGACAATTAAAGCTCCTGCCCGCATCTCAGCGCCAGCCCCAATGGTCTTGGAGACCATCGGACGGGAAGCCGTACTTTACCGATACATGTCGCCGGTATTTAGGATGAACGTCATGAGGCTTGTCCGCATGGCCAAAGCCTACACTCACTCTCTCGAAATTGACCCAGTTTCACCGGCTCCTGAGGTATGGCCGTCCCTCCAGCTAATGCAGGCGACTATAGACTTGCAGACCAAGTTCTTGCAGGAAGAGAGGAAGTACCTACAGGGAGAAAGGAGTGCGGAGGACATGGCTAGGTTGTTTGACGAACTGACGATGGCATTCATAGTCAAGGATCGGCAGATTACCGAGGAAAAGGCCAAGTCTGGCACCACGTTGGGCCTGCCAATGAAAGAGAAGTAGTCCAACGGAAGCAGCCCCGACCGCTGGGGGGAGACGGTCGGGGGAGGCCGGGGCCATGTAATCATATCATGCCGTGAACTTCCCCCACGTTACGTCGAGAATGGGGCTGTGGAGAGCAGAGACACGGAACCCTAGTTTTTGAATTAGCGGTCGCGCACCAAGTAACATCATGCAGGTAGCAGTGCCAAGCGCAGTCGATTTCTTGATAGCACGCGACGTGGGTGTGCTCCCGAACATCGCTATGCTCCCAATGTCTGCATGAACATGGGAGCAAAATCGTTTGTAGAGGACATCGTAGACCCATTGGAGATTGTACTGGGTCAGAAGTTCGCTCGCCCCTTCTGGGTACCACTTGTCGCGGAACTTGTTCACCTTCCCGCCTGCAATCGCTGCCTCAAGGTCTTTCCGGGTAGACCCCTTTTTCTTCATATAGGCCAGACCAAATTCTCGCAGCTTCTTCTCGGCTGCGCTTCGCTTCTGGTCAAGGTCCTGGCGGTATTTTGGTGTGTCCCGTAGAAAGGGTCGTCCAATGTGCGGTGAATCCCATACGGCTGTTTTCCAATCTAACACTGCGCCCCAGTTGATGTAGAGCAGAGATCGCGCATCAGGGTCCTTGCAGAAGGCCAGAATGGACAGGGCACTCTCCAACACTGAACGGGTGAGGCTGAATACGGCAGCACTCGAAGTCATTTTTTGCTCAACAAGTTGTCCGATAGATGCGTGATAGGACACAGCACATGCCAGTAGTGCCTCGACAGCCTGCCCCTTGACATGGGGCCTAAGCCTTTGGGCCTGGCTAATGATATCTTTTATCATTCTACCGACGTTCTTGAATAACCACTTATCCTTGTCGGATAGTTGTCCGGTCAGGTTCATGGCTCACCTTCTTGTCGGTAGTAGCAAGCTGGGGATTTCGGCGGCCCCATACTTATCTCCGCCTTGCCCTTGGCCTGGGTGAAAAGTTATGTATCATGTCCCGTGAATTTGCACCATGTCACGTTGAGTACCAGATGTACACCCGTACCGCAGCGCCTTGGTCGTCCTCGTCGGGCAATGGAACGTCCCACGCATCAATTGGGGGCGGGAGCGCTTCAAGCATATTCTCCGTGTAGTGTCCGCCCCTCCCCTCACCAGGAAGCAGCGCCAAGGCAACACGCTCAGGGCCCGCGAGGGCCCAATTGGCGTCGTTTTGGAGCCAAGGTGCATCAGTACCCGCCGATTGCCCAGAATCTTGATAGCTTTTCAGTTCCACACAGACTCGTTTGTCCGGGCGTTTCAGCTCCCAATAGACCAAGTCAACTTGGCGCCCGTCAACGTCTACTTGTGCCGCGCACCCGAAACGTTCCTTATCGCGAACCCCCGTTGCCAACTCCACCTCAAGCCATTTCTCGGTCTTGAACTGCCGCGTGGCCCCAAAAAGACGTTTCTTGTCCTCTGCAATCGCTGCAAGCTTGGGGAAATAGGGCGCCTTTTGGCATAAGACTTCTTTGATGTCTTGCAGTAGGTCAATCAGCATCGTTCGGGGACCACCATGTTGCAGGGAGCGAAAAGGGACCGAAAACGCACTACCCATCGGTCCCGATGTCCATACCGCGGACGTACAACTTAGTCGAAGACCGCTTGGTCAAAGTCTTGCTGCTTGAGCACATGACCCTTTTCTATCGTCAGCAGCAAGAGATCACGCAAAAGGCAGTATGAATCATTCAACGCGAGGCCCATGTCACCCTCAGACAACTTGCTCCCGTGAATAGCCTTGCTTCGGAACCCGTACAGTCTCTTTATGGCCTGAAAACGCTGTCTACGCTGCGGGCCGCGCGCCTCAAGCAGGCTCGCTCCTAGCAAGGAGATTCGATAAACCAGTTCAGAGGATATCCCGAAGATCGCTTCGATGCCGCTCCATAGACGGGCAATGGCGGACGTAGGCTTTGTTGCGAAACGCCAATCAGTTGCCGCCTCGAGTGCAAACCGAAATGATCGGCTCTCGGCAGCAAGGCGATTGAACGTGTTGAAATGGTTGTGAATCCACTTGAGGTCATCAATACTCACAGGATCTGTTCTGGGGGAGTTATCGATGAGGTGCGTCACATGGAAATCTAGAAGCCTACCCTTGAAGCGCGGTAGTTCTCTCTTTGGCTTGTACGTTGCGGGTGTCTTGAGGGCCTTTCTCACGCGATCCGAAAGTCCCGGCTCATGTGTCGCAATAAGGGTCCATGAATAGGCGCTGCATGCGACGCAGAAGTGCTTAGTGTACCCGCGCAGCACAAGAAGGGCAGACGCTAACCACGCGCGATTCAAAGTGTTGTACCCCGGGGTCGTGTCGGCATCCCTAGCAGATTCAATCTCGCATGTGCATCCAGGAGCCATTGGTTCGAGAACAGCCCATTCGTTAAAGCCCGCTGCACCGGCGGCCGCTAGCGTGAATACAGACAGGGGTTTCTCGAGGGGCTGGAGCGAGAGCCCCGGGGCAAGCGTCACTGCAAGATTGGGCTTCGGAAGCCCAAAGGCAAGGACGTACCAATTCCCACCATGCAGTTCGTCGCTTTCAGGAGTTCCTGTGCCGGGAGCCCTTTCCATACCCGCGGAATCACGCATATCCCACCTCAATCAGTTCCGGTATGGTTTTTAGAGCGCCACCCATTTTTCCACCCCGCGGCCTGCATGCCCTGAGCACATCGAAGGGCGGTCGCGATCAAAGTAGCCAGTACCCAGGAGTCAGTGGCCGGTGGGATAACCCCTAACCTCTAACCTCTAACCCCAGTCGTTGGTCCAGATCATATCGCGTCCTCCGGCCGGGAGCAAATCTCTTTTGCCCCTGCAAGTACTTTCGGGTAATCTATACGTGGTGGGCATGGGGTAGGTAGCCCGTCCGCCAACGGGAGCTTCGGCATTGCGGGAAGGGAATGATGACGTGGGAAAGGCCCATGGGCTGCTGCGTGAACTGGGGTGGCACTGAAAGGGTTAACTGTTCAGTCCGAAATACCACACGCTGAGGCATCCTGCCAGTCTCGGACGCCCCCGGCGGCTGTCCCTAGAAGACTATGCTTACGTTAGCTGTCGCATGGCGGAGCGAAGGCCATGGCCACATGGCGGAAGTTGATCCTTTACAACGATGTGCTCAGGGTTCGGGAGACTGAGCGTACCGCTTTCGCTGGGCAGGGGTGTTTCTACTGCGCGCGCGCGTTGACAACCAAAAACAGAGTTTCTGGGCAGAAAACATACCGTACGGCTTCGAAAGTCTCTGCATTCTACCCAGGCATGCACGGTCTGTCCTATTGCCAATACTGTGGCTGGTGGACCACTTCTACATCGTACATAGACGTCCTGGGTGGCAGGGCGGGGCCGCTCGAGGTCGCACGAGTAATGTCTTTCGATATCAGTTCCCTGGACGTGCCCGTTGAGGCACTGACAATGCACCTTGCACGCAACACGGAAGACCTTTACTACGTGCACCCTCGCGTCTTCGAAGACGTTGTGCTCCGTCTCTTGAATGAGCACCTATCTTGCGACCTAGCGATGTCGCAGACCTCGCGGGACGGAGGCTACGACCTCTTTGGGCTAGACGCAGATCGCCAACGTATACTGGTGCAGGTCAAACGCTACAAGTCCACGCGGAAGATCGGGGTCAGTGTAATCCGGGAGTTTGCTGGGGTACTGCTGCGAGAGGATGTTCGACAGGGCATTGTTGTAACAACAACCCGTTTCACGCGGCCAGCCCGCCAGGAAGCCGCACAATATGTCGCTGAATCAAACCCGCACCGCATCTTTCTTGAACTCAAAGACATAGAGGCCTTGTGTTCATGGTTGGACGTCGTGCGGGATAGGGGTGACCCATCGCTCCAGCACAAGTCGGAGCTGTACAGGCGCATTCAGTGGTTCGAAGAAGGCGAATGGCCATACTTGAGTCCAGAGAGCTGACCAGCGCATGCATACGGCATGGGAAATCGGACTGCTTCGCTCTGCGATTCCCAGGCCGTGATGGAATTCTGGGGAATTCGGGGGACACCATACTTATCTCGAGGGAGAAGGGATAGGCTCTTTTTCCCGCCCAACCCTACCTACTCCCCCCCCTTGGGGGCATAGGCCTGGGGGCCATAGGCCTGGGGACTGGGCAGGCAGGATTCTGAAGACAAGCAACAAACGTCAAACGGCCAACCCAGCGATGGCAATCGCTGGGCTTGCCCTGGATTCGCGCCCTGCGGCCGGGTGCAAATCTTCTTCCCCTCCCCGCCATCCCAGTCTAATCTGTGGAATCTGTGTCCCGTCGTTGTCCTCTCACAGAATTCTGAAAAAAGTGGCCCCGGCGATTCGATTGCAGATTGTGGATTGCGGATTGCGGATTGGTAAGAGAGTCGGCGGACAAGTACCAATGGCACAAGTTGTCGAATCGCGCCCTTGACTGAGCCGGGATCGGGAGCTATGTTGTCTTCAAACGGCCCGGAGGCGGTCTCTGGGCCTCAACGAACCCGCGAAACGGGCCAAACGGATGCGCCAGGTGAGAAACAGGGCTGACGCGGAGGGTCGTGCGAGCGCCAGCCGCTGCCCCTCT